>Ga0206982_1012_pt1 | contig 64664 bp, 67 predicted proteins | sample Alteio_BWMinCont_18_FD_153493 | JGI IMG/M metagenome (GOLD analysis project Ga0206982, IMG submission 153493) | Enriched cells from forest soil in Barre Woods Harvard Forest LTER site, Petersham, Massachusetts, United States -... | ecosystem: Environmental > Terrestrial > Soil > Temperate forest >... | reverse complement strand
CAAGCAAGACTTGTCGCCTCAGCAGATCGCAGGTTGGCTGAGGGATTAGGATCCCGAGATGTGGGTGTCACACGAGACGATCTATCGCAGCCTTTTCGTCCAAGCTCGCGGCGCCCTGAAAAAAGAGCTCATCGGCCACCTTCGTTCCAGTCGCAGCATCCGCCGCCCTCGCCATGCCGTCGACGGGGGTGTGGGCGAGAGGATTCTCGATGCAGTCCCGAAAGAAATTCAGAACAGTTGACAGAAGAAGTCTCAAACTATTGAAAGCCTACGGCTGGCCGGGCAACATTCGTGAATTACAAACGTGATTGAGCGAGCCGTGATCCTGAGCGAAGGTGACATTTTTTGCGTGGATGAGACCTGGCTCAAAACGGCACGCGCCACAACCTGTCGGTTCGACGGTGGCACTAAATAAACCGCTGCATCGGCAGGAAAAGGAAATGATTGAGGCCGCCCTAGCGGAAAGTGGGGGCCGTGTCTCCGGGCCAGGTGGTGCGGCAACCAAATTGGGGCTCCCAAGACCAACGCTTGACGCAAAAATCAGGCGACTGGGAATCAACAAATATCGGTTTAAAGTTCACCAGTCGAACTAATCCCTCTCTAACCGGCAATCCCATCGCGTTTGCTCACTAAACAACAATTACTCAAAACCGAGCATGGCCGGCGCTTCTAAGTCGCGTCCGTGCAACGAATTGTGAATGGCCCGGTCGTTGCATTCGTAAGGGTGTGCCTCGGACCAGAGACGCATGACTCTCAAGATTGAACGGATTTGCGGTAAGCGCCGAACCCGGATTCGGCTGAGCGGGGCGTTTCGCTCCGAGCACCGTGATCAGGTGAAGGCGGAGATCGAGCGTGGCGGACCACGAATCGCTTTGGATTTGGAGGAGGTGGATCTCGTGGATGTCGAAGGTGTTCGGTTTCTCAACGCGTGCGAGGCGGAGGGGATTTCAGTGCTGCGCTGTTCGCCTTATATCAGGGAATGGATGCTCCGGGAACGAGGGTCGGCCAAAAGCACCCCATAAGCGTAACAAGGGAAAAGCTGGTTGGAGGAAGAAGATGGAAAGCAGGAATGGAGAAGTGCCGTCGCCTCTACAAGTGGGAACGGGCATCGGCGAAGCTAGCTTACTGGCAGCAGCAAAGAGCGGAGAAGCTGCGGCGCTCGACACGCTGTATCGAGCACACGCGGAAAAGCTATTTCGCACTGTGCATCGCATAACTCGAAACCGTGAAGACGCCGAAGATGCGGTGCAGGACTCTCTCCTAAGGGCGTTCCTCCATCGCAAGAGCTTCGACGGAAGATCCACTTTCTCTACCTGGCTGACACGCATTGGGATGAATTCGGCGCTGATGATCCTTCGGAAGAAGCGTAATTCGCGTTAAATGTTGGGGCATGGTGCAGGTGTAGACGGTACGCTGTTGGAAGCACCGGACTCTGCTCCAAATCCCGAAATACGGTGCGCCGAGCGAGAGCGGGAAAGATTTCTTCGAGACGCAATCGCGGATCTACGTCCCCGGCTTCGGCACACTCTTGAGTTTCATACGTTGCAGGACCATTCGCTGCGGGAAACGGCAGCGCAAGTCGGCATTTCGGTTGCGGCTGCGAAGTCACGGTTCTTTCACGCCAAAGCGGCCCTCCGTAAATCGAAAGAGCTGCGCAAGATCAACGTCACCTGTTTTGATTACCCGCGCGCTGACCGGCATCGGTCGCGCCACAGCGGTCGCCTTCAGCCGAGCGCCTGGTTTGAACAAGGCGGATATCAAAAGGGCTCAGCTCCGATAAGGATCGGATTGGAGAGGGAAAGATGACGAGCAATTACACACACGAAACGGTCCCCACACAGTTTGTCGAAGCCGATGGCATCCGCTATGCCTACCGCCGATTCGGCAAACGGGGCACGATTCCGCTGCTCCTTCTGGGGTACTTCAACTCCAACATGGACGGCTGGGATCCGGACGTAACCAACAGCCTTGCTGCGAATCATGAGGTGATTCTCTTTGATAATGCTGGCGTTGTCGCTTCTGGAGGAAAAACTCCGCACACGGTCGCGGAGATGACGAAACATTGCGTTGCTTTCTGCCGAGCCCTCGGCTTGAAGCAGATTCACGTCGTGGGCTTCTCGCTGGGCGGCATGATCGCACAGGAGTTACCGCTTGAGCATCCTCAACTCGTCGGGCGGCTCATTCTTTTGGGAACAGGTCCGCGCGGCGGAGAGGGTATGACCTTCACCGAACTGTCGGCGGAAGAGCAGGCGGATCCCGTGGCTTTCTTGTTGGGTGCGTTCTTCGCTCCCTCTGGAACCAGCCAGGCTGCTGGACGCGAATACATCAAGCGACTCGAGTCTCGCAAAAATGATCGTGACCTTCCTGTGTCCAGAGACTCGGCCGTCGCGCAGCTTGCCGCGATCAGGGAGTGGGGAACGATATCAGCCACCGAACGTTACGCTACCTTGAAAAGAATCACACATCCGACGCTCATTGTTCACGGCAACAAAGACATCGTAGTGATACCGATCAACGCTTTCATTCTGGCGGAGCATCTGCCAAACGCTCAGCTCATCATGTACCCGGATTCAAGTCATGGAGCGTTTTATCAACACAGAAAAGCGTTCCTGGAGCACGTAAAGATCTTCTTGCGCGACGGAGATTCGGTGGTACCGGACCAGGAGTCGATCAAGTCTTCTGTCGCATAGGCAGGATAGGAAAACGTTTTGACGAGAGTGAGAACATTCACGAAAGGAAAATTTAATGAACAAAGGAAGTAACGTCAATCTCAGCGAAACCGCGCCGACCCAATTCCAGGATATCGGCGGTGCGGGCCTCGCCTACCGGCATTTCGGCAAGGAAGGCGCCCCGCCGGTGGTGTGCTTTCAGCATTTCACCGGCACGATGAACAATTGGGATCCGATCCACACCAACCGCTTGGCGCAAGACCGCCCGGTGATCCTGGTCGATTATCGGGGTGTTGGTCGCTCGGGTGGCAAGACGTCGGAGTCGATGCCCGCTGTCGCGGCCGACATCATCGCTTTCGTCAAGGCGCTCGGCCTGAAGGAGATCGATCTGTTCGGTTTCTCGATCGGCGGCATGGTCGCGCAGCAGGTGGCGCTTGACGCGCCCAAACTGGTGCGGCGCATCCTCCTCGCTGGCACCGGCCCATCTGCGGGCGAAGGCATGCAGACACTTTCGGCCGAGGTGCTGGAAATCGTCAATCGACCGAACACCACACAGCAGGAACGATCGATGGAACTGTTCTTTTCGAAGAGTCCGACGAGTCAAGCGGCGGGCGAGGCCTGGCTCAAGCGGATTGCCGCGCGAAAGCTGGACCGCGAACCAGATGCGAAGCCCCAGGTCGCCGAGGCCCAGCTCGTCGCTCTTGCTAAATGGGGTGCGATCCCAGCGACGGACCGCTACGGCGATTTGAAGAAGATCAAGCAGCGCACGCTCGTCGTCAACGGCAAGGACGACATCATGGTCCCGACCATCAATTCCTACATCCTTCAGCAGCATCTACCGGATGCCCGGCTGATCCTCTACCCGGATTCCGGGCACGGCTCGCACTTCCAGTTTTCTGAAGAGTTCGCCGAAGAGGCCGCACGCTTCTTCGCCGCAACTTGAACCCAAGGCGGCGGTCGTCAGTGCGGTCGACGCAAACAGTTTAACAGGAGCGGACGAGGGCACTATCCAGCACGTCAGCCGGGAACGAGAGGGAAGGAAATCGCATGACGGCAGAGGAGATATTGAGTATCCACACGGACATTTTCAATCGCGCACTGAAGGAGCAGGACTACGCTGCTCTTGAAGGGCTGTACGCGAGCGATTACATGCTGGTGCGACCCGATGGTTCCGTGCTGAACAAGCAGGAGGTGTTGCAAGACCTGCGGAGGGGTGGATTGCGGTTTCATTCGATCGAACTTGGTCAGGCTGAGGTGCGGGTGTACGGGGCAACCGCTGTGTTAACGGCCGAAAGCCAAGCAGTCAGCTCACGGAATGGAGTGGAGAGTCGTTCGCACTTTCGACTGATTGCGGTGTATGTGCGGCAGGGGCAGGCGATCAAGCTTGTCCACTTTCAGAGTACCTCCCTGCGGTAAGGCGCATTGAACGAAACATGGAAAATCTACTGGCAATCCCAGGAGAAAAGTCGTCCTACTGAAAAGCTCAAGTTAGGAAGGAGAGCCTATGGAAATTGGAGCCATTGGAGCAGGAGATTTCGCACAAGCCTTTGCAAAACGGGCATTGAAGGCCGGCCACAAGGTAAAGCTTAGCAATAACCGCGGCCCCGAGAGCCTGCGAGAAATTGTCAATCGACTTGGTCCTGGAGCAATGGCTGCCACCAAGGAAGAAGCTGCGGCTTGCGAAATGGTACTTCTTGCTGTGCCCTGGGACAACGTGCCCGAGACACTTGCAAGTCTTCCCAAATGGAAAAATCAGATTCTGATCGATGGGACCAATCCTTATCACGGTAAGGCCGGAACTTTTAAGCCTGCCGATGTTGGAAATCTATCCACTAGCCAGCTTGTTGCGGCCCTAGCCCCGGGAGCACGAGTGGTTAAAGCACTGAACAACATGACCGTTCCTAACCTGGAGGCGGATCCTGTCGTCAACGGGGCGAAACGGGTTGCATTTATTTCCGCAGACGATGACGGCGCGAAGAACCGAGTCGAAAGCTTACTCGAAGGTTTTGGCTATGCCGTCGTTGATCTTGGAAACCTTCGCAACGGAGGGCTGATCCAGCAAGGAGGTGGTCCTCTCGTAGGCCGAGATTTCTTGGAGCGAGGAGAATCCCCCAAATGAAAGGTAGCTTCCGAGTGGCCGACTCGAGAGTGGACGCGATATTCATAAACACCAGCGCGTTTAGAGGTACTGATTCACACAACCTGCTAGACCGCTTGCCGTCATTGCAAGAAAATAGCCGGGCTACAAACACTCTTCTCGCCTTAGTGCTATAAATCAGTGTTGCCATGTCCGACCAGGAACAGCGTCTTGAAATGAACACAGATGCCATACGTGTGTCCCAGGCGCACCCAAACGAGGTTGGAACTGGCTGGAGCACATGGCGGCCGCTGCGCCTGCCTGTGTTCCGGAATCTGCTGGTTGCCGACCTGGTCTCGGATGTGTGCACGTTTATGCAAGGTGTCGGTGCCGCGTGGCTGATGGTTTCGCAAGGGGCTGGGCCGCTGCTTGTGGCGCTGACACAAACTGCCTCGGCATTTCCATTTTTTCTGCTGGCGCTTCCTGCAGGAGCCTTGGGCGACATCTTTGATCGGCGGAAACTGATACTGATAACGGAAGTATGGATGTTTTCTGTAGCGGTAGTGCTCGCTGTTCTGACGGCGCTGCATTTAATTACGCCCTGGGCGTTGCTCCTTTTAACGCTTGCTTTGTCAATCGGAGATGCGCTCGAAGCGCCGACCTGGCGAGCGGTCCTTCCAGAAGTGGTTCCGCAAGAAGGATTGATGCCGGCCATTGCTCTAAACGGCATTGAATTTAATCTGGCCCGCGCGATCGGTCCAGCACTGGGTGGATTTCTGATTGCGGCGTTAGGAATCGCCACAGTGTTTTCGCTGAATGCCGCATCGTATCTTGGCGTGCTATGGGTAATTGTACGGTGGAAGCGACCGCCACACCAGCCAGGCCCGCTGCGCGAGACCGTGTCGGGTGCAATCCGCGCGGCGGTTCGGTACACGAGAAACGCGCCTGAGATTCTGACCGTTCTCGGACGAATCGGATGCATTATGTTTTTCGCAAGCGCGTTTTGGGCGCTTCTGCCCACCGTCGCTCACGAATTGCGACGGAGTGCCACCCTTTATGGACTGCTCCTAACTGTCTTTGGCGCTGGCGCAGTGCTGGGTGCCCTGGCGCTACAGCGAACGCGTTCGTTGTTCTCGTCTGATGCGATGCTCGGACTGGGAACCACCGTCTTTGCGGGCGCGCTCTGGGGCGTCGCCATATTCAAATCCGTAGCACTCCTGTCCGTTGCCATTTTGTTTGGAGGGGCTGCATGGACCGCGATCATGTCTTTGATGACCACGGTAATGCAGAACCTGGCGCCAGACTGGGTGCGCGCGCGTGCCATGGCTGTGTTCATGCTCGCCTACATGGGAACGTGGACAGCCGGCAGCGCTTTCTGGGGATATGTCGCGGGTCGGCAGGGTACACACTTTTCTTTGATCACCGCGGCTATTGGCACCGCCGTTTGTCCAATATTGATTTTGATTTCGCGCTTGCCGGATACGCCTGTGGATCTTGGGGCTTGGGATCACTGGGGCAAGCCGATGCTGGTCGGAGACGTGGACCCAAGTCAAGGACCCGTACTGGTTTCGGTGGAATATGAGGTTGAGCCGAGAAAAGCGGACGAGTTCCTGGAGGCTCTCCACAAATTTGCACGAGTGCGGAGGCGGGACGGAGCATCAAGGTGGGGCGTTTATCGCGATACTGAGCATCCCGCGCACTATGTTGAAACGTTCATCGTTGAATCATGGGCGGAACACTTGCGACAGCACGAGCGATTGACGAGAGGGGACCGCGAGTTGGAGGAAAACGTAGGTCGCTTTGAATCGAAGCCTATCAAGGTGAGGCATTTCATCTATGCGCGTAGCAAGCGCGGGCGTCATTGATCGCGAGGCATCCTTTATATACGTATATATGCGTTGTGCGCGTGATGTTTCGAAGCGGGAGCCCGACCGCATCCCGGCGGAAGATATGGCCGGAAAAATTGAAACAATGGTGAAACCGATCTTTCTCAACGCTGGCGAGTGACTTCAGACACAAGCGTTCCGATCATTGCGCCAAATTTTCGGAATAAGAAGGGGCGAGAATCTTGGCGGTTCAACCCCTTTGCGCATCCGGCCCATTCTTCTCGAAGATCGCTACCTTAAATAAGGTAGAGGTGCAGAGAGTTGGATCCCAGGAAATGTGGTTTAGCAGTTATAACGGTGTAATCGATTACCTTTGAATAGCCCAGGATCGAAGCCAAGCGCGGAGACTACTTCCCACAAGCCGACTTCCGTGATAGGTGGAATTACTCCTGCGCGGTGGGGCGAATAACTATCTCGTTGACATCAATATTGGCCGGCTGCTCGATCGCGAACGCAATAGCGCGGGCGACTGCATCCGGGGGCATCGCAAACTTGTCTCGGGAGGCGGCGAGTTGGGCTTTCACCTCCAAATTTGTCACAGATTCCGCGAAGTTCGTCCGGACAAACCCAGGCGAAATGATCGTCACGCGCAGCTTATCGCCGGCCTCCTGGCGCAATCCCTCGGAGATGGCGCACACGGCGAACTTCGTGCCGGAATAGACCGACTGATTCGGTACGGTCTTGTGTCCTGCTGTAGAAGCGGTGTTGACGAAATGCCCGAAACCCTGCTTGCGGAAGACCGGAAGCGCTGCGGCGATGCCGTACATAACACCTTTGATGTTGATGTCGATCATCTCCTCCCAATCCTCGACGCGCAGGTCATCAAGGGGAGAAACTGGCATAATGCCGGCATTGTTGACGAGAACGTCGAGCTTGCCGTACTGCTCGCATGCCAATGTGACGAGGTTGGATAAGTCGTCGCGCCGTCTTACGTCTGTGCTTGCGTAGGCGGCTTCACCACCCGCACCCGCGATACGAGCTGCCAGGGCCTGAAGGCGATCCGATCCGCGCGCCCCAAGTACGACCTTCGCACCGCGCTCAGCAAGCAGGAGCGCAGTCGCCTCGCCAATTCCGCTGCTTGCGCCCGTGATGACGACGACCTTGTTTTCGATTCCTAATGAATTCTGCATCTTAGTTTCTCTCCTTCTTGGTTGTATTTCGCATTATGAAGACAGCGGCCCTGCCTACCTTTGAGTAGAGAAAGACGCCCGTTCATAAGCGGTCGACGGTGACTGTTGGATTGCTGGCGAGAAGCCGACTCGCAGGACTAATCCCAAAGGGGTCCAAGCCTCCCCGTTTCATTTTGGAATCGTCGACAGCAAGGCGCGCGTTTCGGCGACAACGCGGTCTTGGAACTTCGCGTCGCGCACGAGCGCGGAGCCGAGCATTGGGCGGCCGCCCTCGTCATAGTAGATGCCAGTCTCACCCGATTCATTGAGCAGTGCCTTGGTGATCACGCGCGCGGCTCGCTTTGGGGTGCTCAAAACCTTTATGAAGGGCATGAGCAGCGGCACGAGTAGCGGGATGATGTAGTTCGACAAGAAATGGATGACGGCGCCGGCATCGCGTGCGAGAGCGGTGGTCGGATTTAGGCCGGGCTCGACGGCGTTGAAGTGCAGCCGAGGAGTGTCTCGGGCGAACGAGATCGCCACGGCGAGGATGGCTTGCTTGGACGTCGCATAGGCGTCAAAACCCGGCTGCTTGGCGCCGCCGGACTTCCATTCCCCGCGCGCGCTCGCGTCGGCGGAGATGTAGCGGCCACCACGAAAGCCAGCGGCCTTGGCGGGCTTACGCTCCGGATCTTCTGCAGCGGAGGCGACGAAGACGACGTTTGCACCATCAGGGAGATGCGGCACAAGCGCCTCGGTCAGCGCGAACGGGCCCAGGTGGTTCGTCGCGAACGTCATGTCCCAGCCCCGTGCGTTCTTCGCCGGGCGCATCTGCATGATGCCCGCATTGTTGACTACGCCTCGGATGGGAAGATGAAGATCGATAATCTCGGCGGCCGCGCGTCGCACGCTCGCGATATCCGACAAGTCGCACTCAACCGGCATCGCGTGTCCGCCCTCTTGCTCGATGACCCTCTTTAAATCGTCGAGCTTCCTGCGGTCGCGTCCGACTAGGACGACGGTGCCGTGTTTGGCAACCTCAAATGCCGTCGCACGGCCGATGCCGGAGGTCGGGCCCGTAATGATGTACCACTCGCGCTGTGTCGGATTGTTTATGGAATTAGTCTTTGGCATGCCTTTTCCTTTGTTGTCTGTCTAGTCAGTCATCGTATGTCGGGAAAATTTCTTGCCTTGCTCCTCTGCTGTTAGTTCAGGCCCGGTACCGCTGCGCATAACTCTGAGGGGAGACCGGTCATCGTTGCACTGGAGTTCCATAGATCGAGCGCCTTTTGTGTGTCATAGGATTCGGTTGAGGATCGAATCTCTTTCCCGTCGGAGAAATATTTGCCCGTTACTGGTCCTTCATCGCCTGAGGCAATGAGTGCGAGGCGGTGCCCGGATTTGGCCGGGCTGTTTACATTGCTCATGAACAGCGACAGGGCAGGCAGAATGTACCGAGAGACGAAACGAAGCGGCGGAGAGTAAGTCCGCGCCAGATCTGTGGCCGGCATCAAACCAGGATCGAACGCGTTGACCCGTAGTGAATGCAGACGCGAGTCCGGCGAACCGGCCAGGCGGCGCGCATATTCATAGGTACAGTAAACGTTGCAGAGCTTAGATGTGGTGTAGCGACGGCGACCGGCGTTCCTGCCTGGTTCGCAGTCGTGTGCCACCGCCTCTGCTGTGATGTACCGTGGGGCGGGCATGCCAGTCTTTTGCTTGGGGTCATGTGTTCCGCTGGAGACGAACGTAATGCTCGCGTTTGTGGCCAGGTCAGGGAGCAGCAGACGAGTCAGCAGATAGTGCCCTAGATGATTGACCGCGAATGTTGTCTCATAGCCCTCTTCGGTCTTCGTGGGCACGCCAACGTTCTGCATGCCAGCGTTGCAGACGATACCGGCTAGCGAAGGAAATTGGCCCTTTCGGAACTCCTCGACGAACTGGAGGATCGACGCCTGCCTGGCGAGGTCCAGCGGCAGAACCTTCGCATTGCCCTTTGCACCACGCAAACTTCGGGCAGCTTGCTCGCCCTTCTGAACGTCCCGGCACGCGATAATGACGAGAACACTGCTGTCCTTGCTCAGGGCGTAGGCACACTCGAACCCTAGACCTGTATTTCCGCCTGTGATGATAAGAGTCTTCGCGAGCGCCATACTCATACTCCTCCTACTAGGACTCCTGTTTATTCATTGTTCCGGAATCCCATTCAGCCCAGTCATTTTTCGATCTTCTCTGCTCTCCTGTGCTGTCTGTCTAGACAGTCATTATCGAGGTAAAGAAATTAGGCCAACACACGCCACAGAGCCTCGAAGCCCTCTTTGCAGTGCTTCCTCGCATGGGTTGAATCCTGCGCCATAAAATCTATCGTCGCCTCAGCGACAGAGTTCATGATCGCGACAACGAAACCCATCGGAGCCTTACACATGGGCCCACTGCCACGAATCTGTTCAAGCAGTCCTGCGAAGCCTGCCATCGTTTTGTGGACCGCCACACGGGTTTCCGGCGTGATCTCGTCGGAGACCCCAAGCTGTGCCAGCGCTCGCCGCTTCTCCGGATAGGACCCCGCCCACTTCATCCAGTTTTGCCAGAGATGTAAGAGCTGCTCACGATGTCCTGCACCCGTGGGAAGGTTTTTCATCGTAGCGGACGCCATCTCTGTTTTCAGCTCAAGATAGAGCTGGTTGAAAAGGTCGGTTTTTGTTTCGAAGTAGGTGAAGAGCGATCCATTGGCAACGCCAGCCTTTTTCGCGATGCCCGCCGTCGGCGCGCTCAGACCTTGCGTAACGATGACGCGCGTCGCCGCCTTCAGAATTGCGCTTCGCTTCTCGTCACTTTTCGGTCTGGCCATGTACCAATGATATTAAAAACCGTCTAGACAGTCAACTATTAGCGCCGTCTGGTGCTTGGCTGTTTAGGAGTCTCGCCCTTGTCAGGGGCTTTTGTGGTGCTATATGTATAGTACTATGCGTCTGCCTGCCAAGCAGGCGGCCTAAGCTACGTTCGCAGTGATCTCCGGTGACCGCCGCCGTACAGACTGTTATTGCACCCTAATTGCACCCAGATTTTCGCGAGACTAGTCAATGCAAGGGCGTTTGTAGGTATTAATTCAAGAAAATAAGTCGATTACTATGCTAAGCCCTTGAATATATGTAGCTGGCCTTTTTATCGGTTCTCGCGCTGGCGAGCTGCGTACGCTGCAACCTTAAACCGATTCCCGCATAACTGCATGCTGCACCAGCGACGCGTCCCCTTCTTGCTGGTGTCGTGGAAGTGAAGCACGCAATTGTCACATTTGCGGACGCGTTTGCGATCGCCGGCTGCAAACAATGTCGCCGCGCTATGTGCCAATGGCGAGAGCAAATCTGCAGGTTCACCCACTTCAAACCACAACTTCGTCGAATACGCCGTTCCATTCGTTGTGAGTCTCGTGAGCATCGGGTGGACCCCCATCAATCCATTCAGTTCGTTGATCGTTGAGCGACGAATCGCACGGCCTCCCTCCCACGCGAGGATTTCCTCTCGAAGTCTTTCCCGAAGATCCTTCAAGTCCTTTATCGCTTTCTGCGCTACGGTCGTTCCTTCCCATTGATGCTCAAGACTGGCCGCTTGCTGCGAATTCAAAAGGTCAGCGGCCTGGAACCACCGTAAGACCGCGCCGAAGTCTTCGAGCAGTTCCGTCGGTTCGCCATCCTGGACCGGCCGCGTGTTCACGAAATCCAGTACCAGCTCACCTCCAAGGAAAAGAAAGCCATCTTTCCAATCGGACTTGTTTGCTGCCTTCCCCATGCCCATACCCTCGCAAGAATTATACACCAATAATGAAACCTTTTATCGGTTAGCGCATCACAGGATAAGGAAGCGTAAAGGTCACTGAATGGTGCCTCGTTAGGCCGGGCTTCCAAATCTCATAAGGAGACTCAGATGATCAGGTACAAACATGCCGTCGTTGACGGCAACAATATTTTCTATCGCGAAGCGGGGTCTCGAGGCGCGCCAACTATTCTCCTGCTACACGGCTTCCCGACCTCGTCGCATATGTTTCGCAACCTGATTCCGGCCCTCGGCGATAGCTACCATGTTGTCGCGCCTGACCTCCCGGGTTTTGGCTTCTCCGATGCCCCCGACCGGAAGCGTTTTCGGTACACGTTTGAGAACTTGGCCAAAGTAATGGCTAAATTTACGCAGGCGATTGGCCTGGGTCGCTTTGCAATCTACGTCTTCGATTACGGTGCACCAGTGGGATTGCGGCTCGCGTCGGCGCATCCCGAACGGATCACTGCCATCATCTCGCAGAATGGAAACGCTTATGAAGAAGGTCTGAGCGAAGGCTGGAATCCCATCCAGAAATACTGGAAAGAACCGACCCCCGAGAACCGTGCTGCGTTGCGCGAATTCCTAAAGCCCGAGACAACCAAGTGGCAGTATGTGCATGGCGTCCAGGATGAAACTCTGGTGGCGCCCGAAGCCTACGAGCTTGACTCCGCGCTTCTTGCCCGTCCAGGAAACGACGAGATTCAGCTTGATCTATTTCTCGACTACGCCAGCAACGTCGCACTCTATCCGAAATTTCAGGAATATTTCCGCTCGCAGCAGCCTCCCCTGCTAGCCGTGTGGGGCAAAAACGATCCGTTCTTTCTACCGCCCGGCGCCGAAGCATTCAAACGCGACATCCGCAACGCGGAAGTGCGTTTCTACGACACGGGCCATTTTGCGTTGGAAACACATCATCGGGAAATTGCAGGCGCGATTCGAGACTTCCTCGGTCGCCAGGTAGCCGCAAAAGCGACCACGGCATAAACCGCTGGTAGCCCTCCATGGGGCGCAATCGCTCACGCAGCCCATTTCGTCTCGAGAATCACGCACGGAAACAAAGAAAACGCTTGGAAGAGAAGATAAGAGAGGAAAGAAAGGAAGAGAAAATCATGACGAGTGCTAAGAGAGATACGACCGTAGTCCTCGTACACGCCGCTTGGGCGGACGGTTCAAGTTGGAACAAAGTGACCAGGGAACTGCAACGCGAAGGCTTCAACGTCGTGGCTGCTCAGATCCCATTGACCTCGTTCACGGATGATGTGGCTGCATTGAGGAAGGTGCTTCTCCGGCAAAAGGGTCCTATCGTATTGGCGGGGCACTCCTACGGCGGTGCCGTAATTACCGCAGCCGCTGCCGGCAATCCCACTGTGAAGGCGCTGGTTTACATCGCCGCAATCGTTCCGGATCAAGGAGAAACCGTTGGCGATGTGTTTGGCCGTGTGCCTCCCCATCCAAGCGCTCCAAAACTGCAGCCTGACGCCGATGGATTTCTTTGGCTGACGGTGGACGCCTTCCGGAACGCCTTCGCGCCGGACGCTTTGCCTTCAGAAACTGCTTTGATGGCCGCAGCACAAAAGCCTATTTCCCTAAAGTGTCTCGGAGAGCCGATGACCAATCCGGCTTGGAGAGAAAAGCCGACTTGGTTTCTTATCGCTGAAAAAGACCTCATGGTGTCTCCCGAGACGCAGCGCTTCACAGCAGCGAGAATGAAGTCGAAGGTCGTTTCTTTGCCTGTGGACCATACTCCTTTGGCCTCCAAGCCTGACGCGGTCGCTGAACTGATCACCGCTGCATGGACCAGTGCCTGAATCCAATTTGTAGATCATGCCTGGTCGCGCGCTCGGCGTCGGAAGCTGTTTGTCGACGACTAGGTTTTGTAACAATACGACATTATAATGTCTTCATGCCGATCGCGCATGACTCTCTTCTCTATTCACGCGTCGAAACGGTCCTCGCCAGCGAGATCACCGATGGCGACCTAAAGGTCGGTGACCAACTCCCGACCGAAGACAGCCTCATTTCGCGATTCGCGGTCAGCCGGATTACCGTCCGTCGGGCTATTCAGAATCTTGTGAGTCGCGGCCTTGTCGAGATTCATCGCGGCAAAGGCACATTCGTCGCTGCACCCAAGATCACACAGAACCTTGCGGAGTTGAGCGGATTTGTGGAGGATATGCACGCTCTTGGCCGCAAGCCGACGGCCCGTGTGATTGGTAAAGAAGTCATGACTGCCGATGCGACCGTGGCGAGTCGACTCGCCCTGACAAGAGGCGAGCGCGTCGTCAGAATTCGTCGCGTGCGCCTGGCGGATGGTATTCCGCTCTCCTTCGATGAGACCTTCCTCCCCTTGGAGATCGGCAAGAAAATCATCACCAACAACCTGAAGGTCGAGCCTATTTTTTCGCTTCTTGAACGCAAATACGATGTTCCGCTGATTGAGGCCGAGTACAAGTTGGACGCAGTACTAGCCGAGACCGAAGTCGCCGCGGCGCTGAAAGTCAAGCAACGCAGTCCGATCTTTCGCATTGAGCGCACTTCGTACTCGACAGGCGGCCGTCCAGTCGATTACGAAAGGCTGCATTACAGAGGGGACCTCGTCCAGTTCGTGACACGCCTGGTTCGAAAGGTGTCTCGTTGAACCAGCTTCTGACGGTATATCCCAAGCGACGCGTGCTAGCCGCTATAACTGCTTCCCGAGAAGGTCGTCGATCGCCTATCGCCCTTGCTCGGGTGGATGCCGAAAACTGTGAGAAGCAATGGCAGATGATTCCGTCTCTAGCAGCAATGTATTACCGATCTGCACGACCGTTCCATGAATCCTCATTGGTTGAGCCACGCGATCGAGAAAGGCTTCCTTGGCCAACGGCTTTTGATTCGGCCCGGTCAGCTGTAGCACTGCAGGAGATCCGTTGAAGTCATTCGTAGCGAAGACGGGGGGAATGCCGCCGCTCATGCAACGCACGGCGCAGTCGCGGTGCACCTTGCCGTTGCCGGGATTCATGTTGCCCAAGTAGCATTTGCTGTCAACAATCTCACCAACTAGGTCAAATTCGCCCAAGTTTTTCGGTACCGCTTGATTCTCCTGTGCGTCGCCAAGCGCAGAAATTGAACCGCCAGATAGCGTGATCATTTTTTGGTCATCTCGGTAAATCAGCCTTCCTCGTAAACGCACTCTTTTGCCAACGTAGGCGTCCACTTGGCTGTCAGCTCCATGCTTTCCGTTCATTACGAGCAGATAACGTAATGGACTGCTGTTTTCGACGTCGGGTGATGAGATTAGGGTCGGGTACGGGCTTGCTTCGATGACCCCCTCAAACGTCCGTTCCTTCCCAGATTCGAAAAACGATCGTGCGTAGGTCCGTTGAAGAGCCGCGAACCCAATGGCGCAGGTTGTCGCCGCAGCGAATAGCACGACAATGACGACCTTCGTCTTACGGGCAATCCCGGAAGGCGCTTTCGGAAGATAACCCACATAGAACTCAGTCATGCCATCACCTCTGAGGTACCGATTGGCGAGGGCTCGACCCGAGTGCCGGGCGGTTTTGGTCTGGGGTCGATCCACACGCGCCCATCAACGATCCTCGTTTGAAACGTGCAGACCTTTTCAGTGAAGGGCGGAGGGGAAGCTCCGTCCTCAGGCAAATACTGATACCCGTGCCACGGGCAGGTCACACAGCCATCGATGATTTTGCCTTCACCCAGTGGACCGTTTTGGTGCCGGCAGACATTCGAAATTGCTGATATTTTTCCATCGTACTTGAAAATCGCGACACGCTCCCCATTGAGAGAGACAACAGTGGCGCACTTCTCTGGAATCTCAGTGAGCGCGCAGGCGTTTACAAACCCTTCCCCAGCGGGACCGAGCTTCTTGCTATCTACTTTGGCTTCCCGTCGCGCAGCGGCCACATGTAGCGTGATGACAGTGAATAGCCCGACGCCGGTGCCAACTGCGAAGAGTGGGCTCGTTTCGGACTGCAGCAGGCCAAGAGTTACGTGAGCAACGAGCAAGGCATAAGCCACATACACGAGCATGTGCAGAGTCTTCCACACGGGTGGTTTCAGGTTCCTGAGCCAAAAGTCGTGGCTCGTCGCTGCCATGAGAAAAAGAATCACGAGAGCGAGAAAGCCTAGCTGCTGAAAGGGGAAATCCGGGAGGCTTCCGAAATCTTGATTCGAAGTCAACAGACTGACGAGCGGGTCCTTATCACCGAGACTGTGGAACTGTCTGATTGCGGCCACGCTGTGGATTGCTCCCAGGAGAAAGGTCACTACGCCGAGATGCCGGCGGTTATAAAGTAAAGGCAAAAACTTGGTGTCCAACCTGCAGAGCGGCCCGATGCAGAGGACGATGTGGAGAAGCAGGAAAGCGGCGGATCCAGCCGCGCGGATCGTCAAGGTTTTCGCGGTGGCGTAGGGAAAGAGAAACGCGCTGACTCCGATAAATAATGTCAGATAGAGCGTGACTCCAGCGGCCAGCACAAGATCGTAAACGCGTTTTTGGCGATTCCAGGCAATGGCTTGGTATTGATGGCTCATGGCGTCGCTCCCGAAGGTTCGGGGTGTGTGGTGGGATTTCGCGACATGTTGGCTGTCGGCCATGAATAGCGGAACGCAATGCCACAGAGAAAAAGAGCAGGTAGCAACAAAGCAAGCACGAAAAAGGCGCGACGATGAATTTTGCGTAGGGGCTGAATCATCGGTGCGGATTCCTTTCTTCCGGGGGCTCGCTAGTTCGAGTAATCCAGCGGCAAAGCAGGAGGGGCCAGAACGTTACTGAACCCGGGAAAATCAAAACGCGAAAGCCAACGCCGCTGCCAATTGCCTGCGAATCGATGCGTTTCACGCCGGTTGTGACGAAGGCAATCGCGAAGACCAACCCGGCTACGCCGTAAAGATACAGGGCACCTACTAGGAGAGTTGCGACTCGTTCATACATTGCGACCACCGATGGGAATAGCCGCGCCCGTGACCCGAGAGGCGCGCTCGGTAGTGAGGCTGAGAACCAAATTTACAACGTCGCTAGGCTGAATCCATTTCGAAAAATCAGCGTTGGGTATCGCCTTGCGGTTTTCCGGTGTATCCATGGTCCCCGGCAAAACCACATTTGCAGTCAAGCCCGCGTCCTTGTTTTCCAGCGCCACCGTGCGGACCAGCATCGCGAGGGCAGCCTTAAACGTAATGTACGCCCCGAGTTGGGGATGCGGTTCGACTGCGGTCAGACTCCCAATGGCCACAATTCGTCCTTTGCCGGATTTTCGCAAATGTGGGACCGCGGCGCGCAGCACGTAAAAACTTGAAGTCAGGTTTAGGTCGCGCATTCGCTCCCAAGTGGCGTCGTCAGTTTCTGCGACGGTTTGCCCACCTGCAAAACCGCCTAACAGGTGGACAAGCACATCGAGTCTGCCGAACCGCGTTATTACGGACTGAACCGCGTCGTTCACTGCGGTCGCTTTGGTGAAATCGACGGCCAGCGCTGTGAAATTGCGTCCTGCAAAGTCTTGCTGGGAAATGGTTCGGGATGCGCCTACGACGGTTGCACCGGTCTCCAGGAACCGCCGGGTGATGAACGACCCCAGACCTCCCTTTGCCCCTGTGATGAAAACTACCTTGTCTTTCATGCTTTCTCCCCGCTCTAGTCACATTCGCTGCAAGGCAAGTTGATGGAAGGAGACTTGATTCGCGGTACGTCCGCTTCGCAACGCCTGGGTTCCGTAGGTCCGCGAGGACTCCACATAACTCCCCAACCTCTCGCGCAGTTTCTTTCGCCCGTGGAATAGTCGTGACTTCATTCCTCCCACCGACAGACCCATGACTTGAGCAGCTTCTTCTGTGGATAGCTCGCCAAGATCGCGCAGTTCGATTGCTTTCCGCATTCCTGGTGTCAACTCATTTATAGCCGCAGAGAGAACTCGCTCTTGCTCTCGCTCCAGGCAACCGTCTTCCGGATTTGGGCCCAAGTCCGGGATATCCAGAGGCACCACAGTTCCATCTTCCGCGTTTGATTCCGCCGCCGGCACCTCACGCGATCCACGCTTTCTGCGCAACAACATAAGTGCCTCGTTGATGGTGACCCGCGTTAACCAAGTGGAGAACAAGGATTCGCCCTTAAACATCCTCAAGTGAATGAACGCTTTCAGGAGGCTCTCCTGCACGACGTCTTCGGCGTCCTCCCGATTCCGGGTCATGCGCTGAGCCAATAAAAAAATCTTCACCCGGTGCCGTTGGACAAGTAGTTCAAAAGCGCGAGCGTCTCCAGTTTTCGCGCCAGCAACCAGCGCTGCATCGTCCTGTGAAACCACACGACCAGCGGAAGAAATCGCCGCATTCGCTCCGTCGATCACATCCGTGACTTCTACTGGCATATTGCCTCTCCTTCTCTGCTCGCTTTCAACCTGTTCCCGGTCTCCGCGGATTGGCTAAGTTAAGCCGCAACCCCGAGTCCTCTTTCACTTTCGGCTCGTTTCTTGTTCAAGGTACTTCTCCCTTCGATTTGCGCGATTCTGACGATTCGTTGCTTGCTCAAGGCACACCTCGGCACCTCTTAATGGGATTGGTCCAAGAATGAATGCCCGCCCTTTCTCCACTTTCTAAAGAGGCCGTCTATAGCCATCGGCCCAGAACCGCCGAATACGAGCCCCGCCAGGCACGCAAGATAGAGCAGATCAAGCTCGTAGCCTGGCGGCCCGAATTGGGCGCGGCCGGCGGTCACACTCAGCAGTTTGATCGAGCTGAACCCATAGGGGAGGTGCACAGTTAGCATCGCTACCAAAAGAACCGCAGCCATCGGCAGACTTACTAGTGCGACGAAAGCTCCGAGCAGGACGGCGAGACCGCCAATGAGTTCGGTCAGAATGGTGAGCCATGCCATGAGATGAGGCGCGGGCACGCCCATGGTATGCAGGATGGAGGCGAAGTTTTCGGGCCCCTTGGACAGCTTGGCGAAGCCATGCGCCATGAAACCATACCCAACAATCAGCCGTAGCGGAATCGGGCCCCAACGAGCTAACAACGGTCCTGTTAAGAATGCAAAACGGCTGTTGCCTTCCCCTTCCGACGATTGGCGAAGTCCATTCATAGGCGAAAAATTCCTTCCTTAAGTAATGTCGAACATCCAAACGCGTGAAACAAAATAGGGCTAACTTTAACCTCTCGCCGCGCATCATTATGATGTTATAACATCCTGAAGGTTACAGTCTTTTGAGGAATTCTTTTATGAACCCCTTGCTCCTAGAACCTGGAATTCGGCTGGATAAGCGGCTCGCTGCGCCGCAGCGGCCTTCTTTCGCGGAAGCACTGCGTTTCTGGTTCAAGCTCGGGTGGATCAGCTTCGGCGGTACCGCTGCTCATATCGCCATCATGCAGGATGAGTTGGTTGAGAAGAAGCGGTGGATCAGCAACGGAATGTTTCTCCATGCGCTGAGCCATTGCATGCTCCTTCCCGGGCCGGAAGCACAACAGCTCGCGATCTACATCGGCTGGAAACTGCATGGCAAACGGGGCGGCATTGTTGCCGGAACGCTCTTCGTCCTGCCCTCCCTGTTTGTTTTGCTGGCGCTGAGCGTGATCTATGTCAGGCTAGGTAGCCTGCCGTGGATTGCCGCGATGTTCAACGGGTTAAAGCCCGTCGTTATCGCCCTCGTAATACTTGCCCTGCAAAGAGTCGCCAGAAGAGCCCTGCGCGGGCCTGTGCAAATCACCGTTGCGGTTGCCACGTTTGCGGCGATGTTCTTCTTTGATGTCTCTCTGCTCGCGGTGATGTTTGGTGCCATTGTTCTTGGAATCGTCCTGGGGGAATTGCGTCCTGGCCTTCTAAGCCAACCTGCGGAAGCGGCCGACGGAGACGATGAACAAAGCTACTACATCCATCGCAGTTCGATCGCGCCAGAACCTACCCCTCTACTGAAGCCTGCTGTGAAGGTGGCCGCGAGCGCGCTCTTTCTCTGGCTTGTACCGTTGCCGTTCTTCTACATTTTTGTCGGCGACTTCCATTTTTGGCGAGACCTCGCACTATTCTTCACCAAGACAGCCTTCGTTACCGTTGGCGGCTCGTACACGGTGATTCCTTACGTAGCGAAGGTTGCGGTGACGAAGCTGCACTGGCTGAACAAGTCCCAAATGACGGACGGTTTCGCGCTGGCCGAGACAACTCCAGGCCCTCTGATCATTGTGGTTGCCTTTGTCGGCTTCCTGGCCGCGTACAACCACTTCCACGGCTCCTTGTGGATGGGAACTCTGGGTTTGCTGGCAACCGCTTTTTATACGTTTCTGCCATGCTTTTTCTTCGTCTTTGCCGGGGCGCCGCTGATGGAGCGGACTCAGGGCAAGCGTACGATTGAAGGTATCCTGTTGCTGATCACAGCCGTCGTGGTCGGCGCGATTCTCGACCTGACATTTTTTCTAGGGAAAGCGGTGATCTTGTCATCGGAAGTTGTGGGTCTCAAGCAAATCAATCCACTCTCTCTGGGCTGGGTGATGCTGTCGCTTCTCCTGCTTCAGAGATTCAAACTGAAGATCATTCCGCTGATCCTGCTGGGTGTCGGGTTCGGTTTGATGCGTTATTTTCTCAGCTTGTGAAGGATACTAGACAAAATTTCCGGATGGTCGGCGATTCGGAGACAACACGGTCGGGCATCGGGCGGATAAGTATCGAGAAGTCGGCATAGCGGGAGTAATCCGATCGGTCACTTTTTGACGGCCGAAGCGTTCAGGGATTCGGCGCCAGCCGAGATGGCATAATTCGAAATGGCGGGAGCGAGCGGGGCGCGAACCCGCGGCCTCCCAAAAGTGACGAAAAATGACTTCTCGCTCCTTCCACAAGCTTGCACTCTCTTGCACTGCTTTGCACGTCCTTCGTCGTGAGAGGGCAGCATTCTCGAAATAGCCGAATCGATGCTAGCCGTTTGGCCTTCACCCGAACGGTCTTAACGCCCCTGAGTGTAGTGCCATCCGGCCAATCCTAAAGTTGGCAAATAGTTGGCAAATTGGTTTTTTGACAGATATTCCCCGAAAGGGGAAAAGTGAGAATCGCCGCGTATTTACTGGCGATTTGAATGGTGGGCCTGGGTGGACTTGAACCACCGACCTCGCCCTTATCAGGGGCGGGACCTTGGCAAAATGTTTGCCGCCATCATTGGGGTCCGCGGGTTCGATCGCCTGACGTCATCGGCCAATCTATTTGATGCGGCTGTTGTCTTTCTACGTCCGTTAAAAGCAGCCCACGACCAAGATTGCGAGATTGAGGAGATTGAGCCCGAGAGTTGACATAGCCATCAAAGATAGCTAGAATAAGGACAATGAATATAAGCGTCGCCGAAGCCAAAAACAAACTGCCGAAACTCATCAAGAAAGCCGAGAACGGTGAACGCGTCACAATCTGTCGTCGCGGCAAGCCCGTGGCGGACCTCGTGCGCACGACCAAGCCGACTGGGAAGAAGCCCGAGTTGGGCTTCCTGAAAGGCAAGAAAATCGTGCTCGCCCCGGACTGGTGGAAGCCGATGACGGACGAGGAAGTTGACGCCTTCCTGGAGGGCCGCTACTGATGCGTGTCCTGCTGGACACGGTGGCCTTCCTCTTTGCCATCGCAGATCCGGACAGATTGTCGCGCCGGGCGCGGAACATGATGGGAGACCCGGCTAACCAGCGCGAACTGAGCGTCATTTCGCTGGCAGAGATCGCCATGAAGAATGCTGCAGGAAAGCTGAATCTCAGCCGCGAGGACACGATGGACGCGCTAAGGCGGCTGCAGGTGAGCATGGTGCCGTACACGGAAGCACACGCGTTAGAGTTGATGAGGCTGCCCGTGCACCACCGCGACCCCTTCGACCGCATGCTAATTGCCCAGGCGCTGGCCGAAGACGTGTCGGTGATGACCTGCGACAAGGAATTCCGTAACTATAAGGGGCTAGAGGTGATTTGGTGATTCGGTCCGCAAGGTTTTCTTGGTAGCGGATGCTCTTATCGGTTGTCGACGCGTATTCTGTTGGAAGATTCTTGTTGACTGACGTTCTGAGCGCGTACCCAGAAGTAACCCCAGTTGAGTAGCCGAAGTCCGGCTGCGTGTTCAGCCTCAATACCGCAGCGTCGCTACCGAATTAGATGGATCGGTACTCCCAATTTGAGTTTCTTCCATGACTTGTCAGCCGTGTACACGGGAGCTTTTAGGACAATTCCGAGGGCCAGACAGGCTCGGTCTCCCAATGACAAGCCCAGTGGGCGAGTTTTGGTAATCAGATCTCCGGCAGCCTCCGCGTGCTCAGCAGTAAAAGCCGTGGCCTCGCGAATGGGGCTGAGTGTTGCTTCCCAGGCATCGCCTGGAGCCAGGCCTATGCTTACAAGTTTGCCTTGTACTTCGGCGAGATTGACGGTGCTGCTGGTGGCCGTGCTCAACATCTCGGGAGTAAGCCTGTCCGCGCCTGGTTCACGATTCAGCACGGCAAGCAGAGCCGAAGCGTCGAGGACGATCTTATTCATTCCGAGCCGCCTCGCGCCGTTCGTCAATCAACTCGTCGACGAGGGATGTACCTCGCTTCACATGCTTCCGGACAAGGCGTTGAGCGCGCTCGACGCGGCGTTTCAGCGTCGTGATCCTCAATTCGTCATCCTCCATGCGCAAGATAACTTCATCGCCGATATTGATTCCTAGCGCCTTGCGAAAAGAGGCTGGTATGACGACACGACCGTTCTCATTGACACGCTGCCGGGTTTCCGTATTCACTGTCATAGTGTGCTCCATGTGACATTATCATAACATTATGTCATGTAAATCGTCAAGAAGACACCTCGCAACGCAGGCTCAAGGCAAATTTAGCGAGCGGCCTTAGTTAGAACTGTTGCGAGTCCTTGGCTTTAGCTCGGCGGCGTCTGTAATCTCGCGCCACTTGCCACGCCGGAACTCTTCTCTAGTGTAGAAATGCTTGTATGTGCCGAAGGTCACACTAGTGTCCAACCTCAAAACGGGTCGTTTGCCGTCTTGCCTTGTTCTTGCCGGCCCACGGTTCTAGTGCTGACTCCGCCACACCCCATCGGCGTTGCCTGCATCGATATTTTTTCGCAACTTCGGATGTCTATCTCGTACGAGCCTTTGACTGTGCAATTCGTCCCCACCGGTCGCTAGTGCGACTCCGTCGGCAAATATTTGAACGGCGAATGCCGATTCTGCCACCCTTTGAAGAATAACTCCGTGGGGGTCATCGATGAACCGAGGCAGTTGGTGTTTGCGCAACTAATGCAGCATCTTCCGTTGACCACCTTCCGCCGTTGCGTCACTCGCTATCGGGTGGACTTGAACCACCGACCTCGCCCCTATCAGGGTAGCGTGGTTAGGTTTTACAATAACTTGCAAGACCGCGTGCGTGAGATGATCCCCAGTCGATTCCGATCGAACCGTGCCAACCATTACACTCCTGTCACCGATAGAGCGCACACAAATTTATTTGATCCTCGGCTCTTATCTCACTGGCACAGGCATCCTCCCTTTGGATTGGGCTGGCAACCCTCTTTCCGACATTGCGCGGGAGTAGGTGGGGGTGGCGTGGGATGGCCCGGGCAGCCAGCGGAATCGGGACCAACAAAAGGAACGGGCCAAAAACAATTTCGGTCGAAAGCCGGATCTATGTCGCAGGCTTCAAATTGGTTGTCGTCCGGGCTGATGGGAGCGTCATATACGATGTTCGGGCCCGGCTTAGGTGGGGGTACAGGGGAAGCTCCCGCCCCAGGATGGAAAATGGGGATTGGCTGCAAGGACTGGTTTCTCGCCCCAAAAAACAAGGTATTGCCGCTGGGTACGGGATCGCATAACAAGGTTGCCTCCTTGCCGCAGGTTACAATGGTTACCGAGCAATTTGTCGGTAGCGGCGGAGCAGGCTTGGGAATACCCACTCGAAGGACCCCGCGCCCATGCACGGCAATGTAAATCGCTGGCTGGTTGCTATCCACTCCGTCGTCGAACCACACGGCGATGGGAAGTCCGAAAACGTTGCGAATAGCCTGAGGCGTTTGGGAGTCCAAGGTTAGTCCGTAGGCCAAGTTCCAGGATGCGCCGTAGTCGACGGAATAGGCTACGGCGCAGGGGTAAAGAGCGGCCACCACAACGTTGGGATGATTGCGGCTAAACGACATCCACGCTAGCGAGCAGGTCCACTGCAGCATGTATTGAGTATTAGCGTCGCCGCAGCCGAAGCGAAACTCTCCGTTATTGGTGGCCATATTCGTCAACAAGGGAACCTGGCTCCATTTGGTTACTCCGGCAGTCGTTATCCCGGCATTGATTGTCGAGCCGTCTTGCGCCCAAATGTAGTTTGAGTTATACGGATTGACGAAAAAAGAGGTGACATGGCTAAGGCCTGTGACTGCTTGCCAGGAAGTTGACGCACCTACCTGACCGTTGACGGTGGCTGCCGTGTATAACTCGCCCGTGGTCGTGCCCACCCAAAGCACAGGGCTCTTTATGCCGCCCGTACTCTGAATGCGTGCCACCCGACCGATAGTGCTGCCCTGGAAAAATGATGAGGCGGTGCCGACAGTGGCCGCAGCCCATAGACTCCCCGTCGTACGGGAGGGATCGGAGGCATCGACTGACAGCTTTGCAATCGCGTCGGCCGATTGATTGAGCGGGCTCCAGGCAGCATAGTACAGAGGACCGGAGGCAGATTCGTTTTGCAGCGCCATCACCTGGGTGAGAAATCCATCCGGGGGGCCGAACGACGCATTCGAGACCTTGATACGCGGGCAGCCTTGCAAGCTCAACGCGCCAACTGAGACGTTGACATTTGGGGCTGCGGGTCCCGGAGGAGAACTTGCGCCCCAAGACAAGTTTGTACACTGAGGGCCCCGGGTCGACACCACGATATTGGAAAATGCGGGGTCCACTTTGATGTCACCGGAGTCACCCTCCCCTTCTCCCAGCAATCCCGAGCCAGCCCCACTGTTGGTGGCTATCCACGTATCGTTGTCGCCGTTCGCCAGATACACCGACGGACAGTTGGCAGCCCCGGCGCAGCCGGGAGCCGCAACACCTTTCATGCCATAGCCCTCGAGTGTGTGCAATCCCGACATGGCGGCCACCCAGCCTTCGGAGGGATCGCAACCCGGTGCTGAGGGATTTTGCTGGCTGGAAGTATTGCTGAATACACCGCCATCATCGGAAGTGAAAGCTGTGCAAACCGAATTTGCGGGATCGTAATTGGTCGGAAAAGCCATGGACCACGAGTCCGGATGCAACCCGTTGGGGCTGGCCTGCAATTGTTTCCATGCCGCAGGATTAGGAGCCGAGCCTGCCACGTATACATAAAAATAGAAACCATCTGCGGCGTATACATCATAGCCGGAGCCCGGGCGGTTATCCGCTGGTTGCGCACCGGCTCTGCGCACCGCGAAAACGTTGGCCGTCCCACCACCGCCCTGCGTAGCAACGGCGTTGAATCCCAGATCGATCTGCGGACTTGATCCGAAACTTAGAATGTTTACGTCCCAATGCGCGGCGGTTGCATTTGGGGCTATCGGCGTCGAGTAGATGGTGACCATGGCAACGGTGTCCGGAGCAAATTTCTGCTCAGGGACCACTGACAATCCGGTGCAGACATTGCCGTAAGACTTGGGAGGAGTAGTTGGTGGAGGAGGACTGATTGTTTGCGTATCCCAACTTTGCCCCAGAGTCTGTGATCGATACAGTTGAGCATCGTTGCTAGTGCAGACGAATAGAACATTGCCATAACTATTGGGAGCAAGGATTGCTGTCGTCAGATCAAAAGGCGTCTTGGGCAGCTGCACCCACTTCCCATCGGCGAGCCCTGGGTCAAGGTTAGTAAACAAGCCACACGCCGCCGCCACAAACGGTTGGCCCGAACTGAACGCTACGGAGTTGATTTCGCCGTGCGCGGCAGTGCCGGGACACAGTCCACCAATCGTGCCCAATTGCTGCGCGTGCCTCCACGTGGCGGCCCCGTCGGTGGAAACATAGAGTCCACCGTACGGAACCACAGCTACGCCGCCGCTCGGCTGTGGAACTCTCCCATCATCGCCTTCCGTGGCCAGCAGCAGTCGTTTGGGGTTGTTGTTGTCGAGCGCCATCACTTCATTCCGGAAGGGCATAAAAGGGTTCTTGATCCCCATACTGGCCTGAAACCAAGAATGGCCGGCATCGGTGGATTTCCAGACTCCCGCAGTAGTGGACGCCGCATACAAAGTAGTGTTGTTGGTGGGATCCATTAGCAGCGTGTGGATGCGCCCTCCTGTCCACTCGGCGGGAAGGCCGCTACCGGGAACGCCATAGGGGGTGTTGGGGGAGATATCAGTCTGGGCGTGCAGCAAGCCGACAGCCAGGAACGCCACCGCTGCCAACACCACAGTGAACTTTGAGGTCAAATGGACGAAGGTTCGAAAGCTAAGGCAGCGAAGAGACATGAGTGGCCCCCTTTTGTGGCTGCAAGGTTATCTCGTGAGTCGCAGCTGAACTGGCATTGCTAGCCGTAGTGGATCAAGCGAATTCCTGAACGATACGTTGACATCCTGGTGTGGCTACAAAGCTATTAGCCGGACGGCTTTTGCCGTTCTCATATAAGTAGGCGCGAACGGGGTGAGAGAACTATCATGCGGTGATTGTTTTCTTGACGAGACTGCCTCAGGGGCCTGAATATCCCCAGGTGTTCACACGACATCCGTTCTCGGGCCAATAGAATTTTTATCGCTACTATCATCACGGAACGTGGCATCGTTAGGAAGTGGGAAGAACTGGTGCAGTCCGCTTTGTCTCTTGGCAACCCCAGAGAACCGAGACAGCAGAGCGGTCTGCCGACGTTGAACGGCTACAACCTGAAGGTGATCGAACTTCGAGACTTGCTGATTAAGGTTTCCCGCGAAGACCTTGGAATTGAGTGAACCAACCGTGCCCACCGTCAAAGCCGTAAAAGAAGAGAGGATTGCTTCTGCTTCCTTCGTTTGGAACTGGGAAGAAACGATGGCCTTGCACCATGCACTCCGCGGACTCAGACATCAACTGAGAGAAGCCTACGGCATAGACAATCTACAGATGTGGTTCAAGACCCCGTGGGGCGGTCCAACTCACAGTGAATTTTCCCTAGTCGTTGAACTGGCAAAAGGTACCACGGCGGCAACGGCAAGGGCGGTTGTGAAGTGCCTGCTTGACATGAGCAGAGACTTCCTGAAGAAACACAAAGCAACCACCAAAGGCGCGAAAACTAAATCAATGAAGACTCGAAAGCCGCGCGCTGCCAAAACCTAGAAAAAACGTTAGTATGAGTTGAAGTCTGTTGCATCGGCGATTCGCTTGACCCAAGCACAAACAAAAATAGACCCGCAACACGGAGGTCGCAACAGCCCGGTGTGGAGCGAAACAGCAGGCTGCCAAACATGGTTTTTGCTGGGATTTTAGAGGCTATCGGACCTCGAAAAGCAACCGACTGGAACGAAATTTAACTCGAAATTCATGAATGGTCGGGACGACTGGATTTGAACCAGCGACCTCACCCACCCCAAGGGTGCGCGATACCAGGCTTCGCTACGTCCCGACCGAAACTACTGCGAAGTGGGCTTTATCAGGCTATCACTTGCGTTCGAGAAGCGTCAAGAAAGCGCGCAGCGTATCCCGCAGGTCCAGCAACATCTTCCTGCTCAAGAGTTGCGCAGTGCCTTCCACTGCGCCGGCGCCGACGCCAACTGCACCGCCACTGCCTGCGACTCCATCGTTCTCGACCGCCCCGGTCTGCTCGCGTAAATGCCTCCGCGCCCCGGCAATCGTAAACCCCTCGTCATACAGCAGCCGCTTGATCCTCAACACCATCTCCACATCTTCCTGGCGATAAAGCCGGTGCCCACTAGGGCTCTTCACCGGCTCGAGCATCGGAAACTCCGTCTCCCAATACCGCAGTACAAACGGCTTAAGATTGGTCAGCCGGCTGACCTCGCCGATGCGATAAAAATCCTTCTCAATGGTGGGCTGCGCAACGGTGGCAGTGCTAGGCATCGCGAATTCCTATCGGCAGGGGACGCCGCTATCGTAGCAGTTTCCCCCCTTTTCCTCGAGGGGCGCAGGCGCGCTGTGTCTCTTTCGGCAGGCTTCTGAAAGCCACCATACCCGATTCATTCCTCGTCTTTGTTCTTGCGGGGTCGCGGCTCGCGCTTCCGCAATCGCTGCACGAATCGCACCGGCGCCCCAAGAAACTCATACTTGGCGCGCAGCTGATTCTCCAAAAACCGCTCATAACTAAAATGCATCGGCTCTTTTTGGTTGCTGAAAAGCAAAAACGTCGGCGGCGCGGTCTTGGCCTGCGTAATGTAATAAATCCGCACCGGCCGCGCCTTAGGCGTAGTCCCGCGCTGCAAATCCACGTCCTCCTTCAACCAGCGGTTCAACTCCGGCGTAGGAATGTGCCGGCGCCGCGCCTCCGCCACCTGATCGATCAACGGGAAAAGTTTCGCGGCCCGCTCTCCAGTCTTGGCGGAAAGAAACACGATGGGTGCATAACTCAAAAACTTCAATTTCCCGCGAATCATTTTTTCGTAATCGAACGCCAGCTTCCCTGAATCAAAATCCTCCGGCCGGTGCCGCTCCCCAGCAGGACGCCTCGACTTACCCTTGGCGCTCGCTGCATCGCGTGAAGCCGCGTCCCGCGCCGCCACCACTGCCAAATCCCACTTATTGATGACAATAATGACCGATCGCCCGGACTCCTCCGCGTAGCTGGCAATCTGCGCGTCGCCCTGGGTCACTCCCTGCTCCCCATCCACCACCAGCAACGCTACATCGCACCGCTCCAACCCGCGCCGGGCCATCACCACGCTCAGTTTCTCCGCCACCAAAGTCGTTTTGGCCTTGCGCCGGATCCCTGCCGTATCCACAAACCGGTAGGTATGCCCCTCGCGCGCCACTTCCATGTCCACATTGTCCATGGTAGTTCCCGGAATCGGCGAAACGATGGAGCGCTCCTCCCCCGCCATGCGGTTCAAAAGCGTAGACTTCCCCACGTTCGGCCGCCCGATAATAGCCACTTCGACGGCGCCCTCTTTCTCCTGTTCTTCTTCCGATTCGACCGCTCCCACTTCTGCCAGCGCAGCGTCCAGCAAATCGTCCACCCCGGTACCATGTTCGGCAGCGATCGGAAACACCGGCACGCCCAGCGAATGAAACACCGCCGCATTCACTTCTTGCGAAACCGCATCCACTTTGTTGACGGCCACCACAAAAGGCTTCCCCGTAGTGCGCAGAAGCCGCGCCAGCTCCTGATCCAAAGGCGTCACGCCTGCCTGACTGTCCACCACCAAAACCAGCAGCGCGGCCTTCTTAATGGCCACATGCGCCTGCCGCAAAATCTCCGTCGGGATCAACGCCTTGTCGTCCGGAACAATTCCCCCGGTATCGACAATTTCCAGCGATTTCCCGCGCCACTCCGCCTTGCCATAAATCCGGTCGCGCGTAATCCCCGACTCGTTTGTCACAATCGAACGCCGTGTCCCCGTCAAGCGGTTAAAAAGCGTGGACTTGCCCACATTGGGCCGTCCCAAAATCACGAGCGATGGAAGTATTTGCGTCATGTTGTTAAAGCGGCGGGCGGACAATCGAGAACCGCAACAGCGCTCGAACCTCTCACTCTACAGCATCCCACGCGATTCCGCTCATCTGGAGACTCAGCCGAGTGGTAAGCAATCCTTCAGAACGAGTTCTTCAGGCGCCCCCCTCCTAAGAAAAAAAGAAGCGCCCCGGCAGAGGCGACCGGGGCGCTTCGTGAATGGTTTACGCAGCCGTTAGAAAATAATCTTGACGGCCAGCTGCATGTTAAACGCTTCGCCAGGCCCGATGCCGGGAGCCCCGTTGAAGTCGCCAATGGTATCGCTCACATTCCCGAATCCGCTTGCAGTCGTGCATTGGAGTGGATTCGTTGCCGCCGCGTTGGGCGCGCAACTGCTACCCACGGATCCGGGGCCGGAAGCAAGGTTGATACGGTTAAGGAGATTGAAGATCTCGGCGCGAAGTTGGACCCTGACCCTCTCGTGGATCGGGATGTTTTTGATAACAGAGAGGTCCACATCTCCGTAGCCGGGGCCGTAAAACCTGTTGCGAGCCAGGTTTCCAGGTCCTGTGCAAGCAGCATTGGGGCACGCAAACGCCGCTGGATTCCACCATTGTTCTCCGCCCTTCGCGGCTGAGAAGGTGTGTGTAATTCCGGCGTACGGGTTGCCAATCAGGTTCAGGCCCAGGGGAACTTCGTCCGACGGCTGGCCGGTGTGGAAGTTCCACAGACTGCTGACCTGCCATCCGTTGACAAGCCGGCTGGACCATTCCGGAGCCCAAGACGCTCTCGGAACATCGTAGAGGAAACTCGCAGTGAAAAGGTTCCGGGTGTCATAGTCGCTGTTGCCGTAGATGGATTTCGGATTGAGGGTCGGGGGGATGACCGCGCGATATTCACTGACCTCATCCAGGGAATGCCCCCAAGTATAGGAGTACTGCGACGTCAGCCCGTGCCAGGACCGAAGCTTGAAAGTGGTTTGCAAAGCGTTGTAGTTGGAGGTGCCCACGCTGTTAAGTTGAATGATCGAACCGAAATTGGTTCCGGCCGTCGGCTCATTCAGCATAATGTTCAATTTTCGTCCCTCGCTGCCTACATAACCGATCTGCCAGACGGCCGCGTTGCCAAAGCTCTTCTCAATCTGCAAGCTGTAATTGTAGAAGTATGGCGTGCGGAAATTCTGGCTTACGGAATAGGCGCTCAGCCCCGAAACGTTCGTGCAGGTGGGATTGGAGCAAGGCGTTACACCGGCAAAGACTGATCCAGCGGTGTTAACTTGTCCCGCATTAGGTGAACCGACGGGGCACACTCGTCCAGGCACCTGCACCGCCTGCCAGTTATAGGAAGTTTGACCGCAAAATTCCGAGCTATAAACCGAGACGGCATGAGGACCAAAGGGATTGTCTTCCAACCCATCGGCCGCCCCACTCAGCGGAGGACGGAAATCGAGGAAGGGGTTCATGTTGATTTGATCGTAGAAGACGCCGATTCCCCCGCGGACAACTAGATCGCCTCTTGATCCTGGCTGATACGCAAAGCCCAAGCGAGGCGCGAAGTTGTTTTTGTCCGCCGGATAAATAGAACTGATGCCGTTGCCTTGGACGGCGAGTCCTTTGCCAGCAACGTAGACCGCGAGGTCATTCCCGTTGGTGCTATGGAGCGGTCCAAAGTATTCGTAGCGCAAGCCAAGACTTACGCTCAGTCTCTTGCTCACTTTCCAGTCATCGCCGGCGAAGAAGTTGAAGGCGTTTACCTCCACGAAGCGTTCTGGATTACCGACCGTTATCGTCGAGTTCGATACATCGCCGGCCAGGAAATCGGCCAAAGCTTGCGCCGTTGGTAGTAGATTGGAATTAAACAACGCTGTGCATGCGGCAGTGGGAGTCGCAGAGCCGCATCCCGTGGCTCCGGTCCAAGGTCCCTGAGTTCCGTCAAAGACAAACTGCCCTGTCCCGCGGCGATGGTAGAACTCATCCACGTGAGCCTGCCGGATCTCACCGCCGAAGCGCATCTGGTGATTCCCGGTGCTATAGGAAACGATATCCGTTAAATGCCAGGTGAGGTCGCTACGCCCTTCCGGAGGCGTGATGCCAATCTGTTCAAAGCCTGCCCCGCTGGCCGTCCCTGAAGCAGGGGAAATCACGATATTCGGTGCCCCGAAGATGGGCGTCCCGTGATTGGTTGCGTCGGGACTGAGGAACAGGCCCAGGGCTTGGGTATTGAAGCCGTTGTTGAAGTCATGAAAGAGCTGGTTGAAGTAGTTCGCGCCGGTGAGCAGTTGATTGGTCAATTTCGAAGTAAGAGTCGAATTGAGCACCAGCGAGTAGTTAAAAACATGAATGGGAGCAACCTCGAAATAGTCGTGCAAGTTCGAACTGGCCGTTCCCAGAGCTGGACTCCCTCCCGTTGGGGCGGTCTGGCTACCCTGTCCCCCGAACCATCGGAGGGAAAGGCGGTGCTTGTCAGTGATGTTGTAATCGACCTTTGCTACCCCATTGTAGCTATACCCCGTCGAGGCGATGGGGCTGAAGAAGTTATCTAGGGTAGCCGGAAGGCTGCCGATTATATTTCTTGGCCAAAATCCGTTGGTGCCGATCAGCTTCGCGGAGAGAGAACTCTCGGTGACGGGAGCGTAGGAGCCGTACTTACCGCCAGGATTATTGAGCAAATCCAGGGCTTGCGTGACCCAAGCATCGGAAGGATCAGTGGCTTTGCCCGACAACCCAATAATGTATTGTTGTTTTTCATAACTGAGAAAATAAAACGCCTTGTTCTTGATGATCGGACCACCCACGGAGAATCCGTAGTTCTCGTTGCGTAGGGGAGGCGCTTTGCTGCCGACCGTGGGAGTGAAGAAGGGCGAGTGCGCGCCATAGTACTCATTCCGATTGTAGTAGTAAGCAGACCCGTGGATCTGGTTGCCCCCGGATTTGATGACTAGGTTTACCGTGCCCCCGGCGTTGCGTCCCGCTTCCGCACCCGACTGTGTCTGCGCCGAGAATTCGTCAATCGAATCGATGGGCAGCACGATGCCGGCGATGCCCGAAACGCCTCCCTGGTTAACCGCAGGGATGTTGTGCCAGAAGTCGTTATTGTCCACGCCATCAATCTGCCAGTTCATTTGATTGGGGCGCGTGCCGTTCAGCGAACCGAATCCGCCAACAGAATAACCGCCGTAGCCCGGCGATACCGCGATCAACTGCGTAAAGTCTCGTCCGTTTAGCGGCATATCCGCGACGACGTCCGACGTGATCGTCGTGTTCTGCGTCGACGTCGTGGTGTCCAGCGACAAGGCCGCAGCGGAAACTTCCACCGTCGTGGCCTGCTGCTGAAGCGAAAGCTTGACTGTCAGCGTGTAGATTGTTCCTGCAGTAACTTCGACCTTGTCCACGGTATAGACCGGGAAGCCCGCGGCCGTGACGCTTACCTTATAGAAGCCCAGCGGAATATCCTGAAAAGAGAACGCTCCATCGCTGGTCGCGACCGTGTTGTGCTCAATGCCGGTGGAATTCTCCGTGGCCTTCACCGCGGCATTGGGAACGGACGCGCCGGAAGGATCCGACACCGTGCCGTTGATCGCGCCACGAAACGTTTGCGCATGGCTCACCAATGCGAAAACAGTGAGCATGATGGCTGTCGCTCCCGCGCGCAAAAATACAGACTTAAATCCCCCGGATACCCCTTGCTTCTGTGATTGCATAGAAACACCCCTCCTCGTTATTATTCTCATGTCCCTCGGCACTTTTTAGTTGACCACTACACTTTTGCCCATTAACTAACACCTTTGCCCGATACTCTGTCAATCCAAAATTTTCAATTTGACTGGTCGAAAGAATGAATAGTTTGCAGGGAAGGAACCCAGGCAGTGGCCGCAAATTGGACTCACGAGGCCCATCGAAGCGCGCCGCATGCTCTTCCGCTGTCGTCAATCTCCATAAGGGTTTCCTAGGGGCCGGCTCAGCCGCGATCCTCCCCAAGCTGGCGCCCGTGCCGCTGGGGGGGCTGGGGCCATCGCTGGGCACGTTTCTGGATGACTCTAGCCCGATATTGCTAACCGGCCATGGTCCCTCGCCACATTTCTGGTAGAGTGCTGAGCAGAGACGAGATAGCCCCCAACTGCATTATTGCTATTTGTTAAGATCGTGTAAGTTTTAGGGGCTTCCCTGCGTACTAGTCTATGGAACCGCTGAGACCAGGCCCCATGAGCGTGCCCGGAATGACGCAGACCACGGAGGCAGTTGCCCGGGCTCGTGCAGGGGATGCCGATGCTTGGGGGGAGCTTTACCGGGATTATGCTCCGGCTATCTTTCGGTTTTGCCGGAGGGCTCTGCCGACGCGGGAAGACGCCGAAGATGCCACCATGGAGATATTCATGAAGTTGCGGGACAAGCTGAGCCAGTACGACGAGACGCGCTCCTTTACCGCCTGGCTCTACAGGGTAGCCGCCAACCATTGCTGGGATATCCTGCGGCGGCGCAAAATCCGCCAGGACAAAGAGACCGACGATGTGGAAAATGTCCCGCTGGAACACCCCGACCCCAACCAATTGGACAAGCTGATCGAGCAGAAAACCAGCGAAGAAGTGCGGCAGGCCTTGCACAAGCTGGGGGCGCGCGCCCGCATGGCTCTGGTGCTGCGCTATTACTCGGACATGAGTTATGACGAAATTGCCGATGAACTCGGCGTACGGCGCGCCTTTGTGGGCGTCGTGCTGCTTCGCGCACGGCATGAACTTCGGCAGGCGCTCGAAGGAAAGAGTGCGCTTGCTGCGGGAGGGACCTCTTGAGCGAACCTCGAAATCCCGTGTCGCAGGAAGGGCCGGACGGGACCATGGACCATCTGGATGAGATGACCTGCCTGCTCTATGCCGAGCGCCAACTGGACCGCGCCCGCGCCCAGGCAGTTTCGGCGCACACCCAGGACTGCGCTGCCTGCCGCACCTTGCTGCGGGCCCTCGACCGCGAATCCCGTTTGCTAACACGCGCCATGCTGGAAGAAGACGAACCGCTGCCATCACGGCTGGCGGAGTTTCAGGAGCGCGCGCGGAAATCGTTTGGCTGGATTTGGGGCCTGGTTTTAGGTTTGGCCGCAACGGGCGTCTACTCTCTTTATACCTTTGTCGTCGAGCCCTGGCAGCTACGTTTGGAGCAAGCAGGATTCGGCGGCACGAGCCTTCTGAGTCTGCTGGTTTTTCAAGGTGCCTTCTGGAAAGGATGGCAATCCGTGACGACACTTCTCGAGGTGCTGGCCATGCTAACCGTGGCGGGATTCGGCTTTGCCCTATTCCGGAAACGCCTGCGGCGCGGGTCGGCATTGGCTCTGGTGCTTGCGGGATTGTGTGCCACGCTGACTTTGCCTGCTCCAGCGAGTGCCACGGAATTTCATAAGACCGAGGGCGTCTATGAACTCTCCAAAGATGAGACGGTCAAGAGCGATCTCTTTGTCACCTGTGCGCGAGGACGAATTGACGGTACGGTGGAGGGAGACCTCTTTTTCTTCGGCCAAAGTATTGAAATCAGCGGACATATCAAGGGCGATGCCATTATTTTCGCGGGCTCGGCGCGCATCAACGGGCAAATCGACGGGAATATCCGGTCGTTTGCGAATAATGTGACCATTACCGGAAGTGTGGGCAAAAACGTCCTCACCTTTAATGAAGTCGTGAACCTGGATTCCGCTGGAAAAGTTGGCGGCAGCATGACCGCGTTTGGGGAGAGCGTGGGCCTGGATGGCCACCTCGGACGCGATCTTGTGGACTTCGCTGACCAGACCCTCATTTCTGGGACCGTCGACGGAAGGATCCAGGCGAAAGGGCGCACGATGTCGATTGGCTCCGCAGCCCAGATCGCAGGACCGATTCACTTCGAAGGCGACAACCCCGTAACTGTCGCTTCCGCGGCGAAACTGGCCTCACCCGTGGAATTCACCAAGAGAGAGCACAAATCTCAATACACGGAAGGGCATTACTACCTGTGGCGGGTCATTTGGACAGCGGCTTTCGTGCTGTTCGGGCTTGTGCTGTTCTTGCTGCTTCCGAAGTTCTCCGAAGAGACGGTAAGCGCCGGTGAACGCTTCGGAGCCCCCGTTGGGTTAGGCGTTCTGGTGTTCTTCGCTGTGCCCATCGCGGCCGTCATTGCTTGTATAACCGTCGTGGGCATCCCCCTGGGTGCCCTCACCTTTGCGCTTTGGATTCTTGGTCTCTTTACCGCCGAGATTGTGGTCGGCGCGGTAGTAGGCAATTGGATTCTTGGCAGGGCCACCGACATCTGGGGTTTGATTGGAAGAATGGCCATGGGGTTCGCGCTTGTGCGCATCGTCTATACCCCGCTCGAGCATCTTCATGTCGTAGGCTTCCTAGTCGCTTTGGGAATATGGATGTGGGGCATGGGAGCCATCTCGCTGGCGCTCTACAACCGGTTCTCGCCCAAGGTTTCCTCAGGCGCGACGGGTTCGGTGCCGGCAGTTTCGTTGCCGCCCTACAGCCCGATAGGCGGAATCCAGTCAGCCTAACCTGCGGGGCTAGATCTCCGATGGGATAACTCGAGTCCGCTCCGGCGCCACACCTAACGAGCCGAGAGTACCTAAAACGGAAGGGGCCGGAGCATCTTAAGATGCTCCGGCCCTTTGCCTTTTGCGGAGGCGAGTAAGGCCTTGAACTGGTTAGTTACTGTTGGCGAACCTTTCCGGCAAAGAAGGCCGGAGCGAGCGTGACCCCGGGGTCTTCAATGAAAAGGGCACGAATGCCTATAGGCGGAGTAGCTAAGGGAGGGTTTCCGTTGGAAATGCCGTCGAGATTGGTAACGTCAGTTCCATTTCCTTGTATTCCCGAGAAGATTTGAATCTCAAAGGAACTGGTTGGATTTAATGAGAAATACGCCGGAAGGGTGTTGATGTTACTGAGGGACGCAGTTAATGCTCCCACGGGAGTGGCGGTAAACCGGGACCAGCGCAGCGTAACGGCGTCTACGTTGTTGGCAATCGCCGCCTTTGTGCCATTGGCGGCGATGAAGGCCTTGACGTGGACAGCGACGGACTGACCCAGGTGGAGAGAATTCGTATCTGAACCGCTCGCAAAATTCGCGGTGTTGCCACCCAGCGCAAGGCCTTTCGTGTCGACCCTGAAAGTCGGACCCAGTGCCAAATTCACAGTCAGCGGAGAGCCGATACCCAAGCTGGCGATCAAAGAGCCCGAGGCCGCGGGAATTATGTCTGTGACGATTATATTAAACTGCGTTGTCGTGTTCGGTGTAATGGAGACGACCGTTCCCTCGACCGTGTCCACTACGGGGCTGGCCAGGAGCGGCTCGATTTCCTGGACCGTAAAGGTCCCATCGGAATGAAGAATTGCATCCATGCTTGCGGCTTCACCCGCAGTCGTGCCAAAACAGGCTGACAGCGAAGTCGCGCCGCCGCACAGGGTGCCGGTCGGATCGAGGTCGTAAACAGTGGTCGAAGCGCTCGAGGCGGTGATGGGCGGATGGTTCACAGCCGAGGCCGGGGCGATGGTCACCGTTGTACCGGAGACCGTGGCGATGCCGGTGAAATCCTCGATGAGATCTAGCTGGCCGGACGCGAGATTGGAGTTCGTGCGGGGAAGAGCGAAAGCGCTCGCGACACTGGTGGTGCCGGAATTGAGGAAGTTAATGGCCAGTGTGCTGCCGGTGACGGAGACGGCCTTCGCGAGATTGATATCGATGCCGATCCCGGTGTTGGCACCAATGGCCTCGGAAGTCGTGATTGTGGACGTAAAGGGCCCGGGGAGCGTGACGATGCATACCGCACCCGTGAGACACGCGGGGTTCACATTGGTGATAGTACCGCTAGTGCCATTAAAAAATGCGATCTCCGCACCAGAGAAAGTGATCGCGATGGTGGTATAGGTGCCCGTCGGGACTTTAGTCACGGTGCCCATAAAGGCAGAGTCGGATTGCAGGCGAACCAGATCAAAGGAGTAGCCGTTGCCGCTATTGATGCTGAAAGTTGTCGCCGTCCCCGTTGTGGGAGTCAACGTAATGGCAGTAGGAACAACCTTAAGACTCACCAGCCCAAGGGTGGCAGGAGGAGTGTCGGCGACCAGGACAAAGCTCACATCGGCCGTGCCAGGCGGTGGCTGCGTATGTGTACCGTTGGGGAAGCTGTGGCAAGCGGAGAGCAGCAAGGCTGTCGCTAAGGTTCCAGAAAGAAAAGACTTAGTATGTGTCATCGAGTACCCCACAAGGATGAATGTGCTTCGCCATGCCGCGCAAATTGCCGCAGTCGAACCCCAAGGTGGGATTTTACGCGGAAGAGTGAGTAACAGGATTCTCATAAACAAAGGCGGTTGCCCAAGTACTAAACGAGCCGCGAAGACCCTGGAAGTGCATCTGGCGCGTATCAGCGGAGTGCTTGGAGATCAAATCTGGTTTCGCCGTGCTGGCCGTCCGAAGTGTCGATGAGCACGGTCAGGTCCCCCGAATCGATTTTGGCGGCCGTGAACTCCAGGACGATTTGCTCACCGTTTGGGGGGAGAAAACCGAATTCCGTGGACTCACTGTAAGGGGAACTCTCAAACGAATTGGGAACTACTTCTTTTTTGTTCTGCATGACTTTGACGGTCACGGCATTCGCCGGGGCCTGCTGTCGGTAGCAAACGTCCAGATAGATGCGAAAGGACAAGGGTTTGCCGGAGAAGTCCTTGACCGCGCGTTGCGCGCTTTGAGATCCTCCCCTCCCTTAAAGCCCTTAAAGGGAGGGGATTCCTACTGGTTCCACGCCAAAGCGGGGATACCTTCCGTGGGTTCCTGCCACGACGGGCTTACCTCACCCGAAGACCACGAACAGGCTAGCGAGGCGAGTCCCGCCTCTCTGATATTCACGGCACTGACGAAATCCGCAGGGGCCGAGAATCCACAACCGCCACAAACGAACTTTGCTTGCGACTTGCGGTTCTCCGCCGATACGTACCGGCACGCGGGACACTTGCGGCTGGTGTTTTGTGGTGCTACCGGGACCAGCAGACCGCCTTGCCACTGCGTTTTGTATTCCAGTTGGCGGCGCAACTCGAACGGGCTGGCATCCAAGATGGCACGATTCAGCCCAGTCTTTTGCGCCACTTTCTTTTTTGCCGATCTACTCATGCTCTTGACTTGCAGGTCTTCGACGACGACAACCGCGTGGTTTTTGCTGATGTCGTTCGAGACTTTGTGCAGGAAATCCTTCCTGATGTTGGCGACTTTGGCGTACAACTGGGCGATACTGGCTTTCGCCTTTCGCCAGTTCTTTGAAAACTTTTTCTTCCTGGCCATGCGGCGTTGCCATTTCGCCAACTTAGGCAGGAACTTTTTGAGCGGCTGACACGGGTCTACGACTTCGCCGTCCGACAAGGTTGCCAGGTTGACCACGCCCCAATCCACGCCGACCGCCGATATCGATGGGTGCTGTGGTGTCTCGACATCACGCTCGGTTTGCACGCTGACGTACCACTTGCCGCACGATTCACGCAGGGTGAGGTTCTTGGCTTCGCCCAGCACGTCTTGCGACTTGCGGTAGCGCATCCAGCCCATCTTCGGGACTTCGACTCGCCCGTTCTGGTTGTCTAGCGCAAAACCTTGGGGGATACGGAAACTGTCACGCTGACCCTTCTTCTTGAACTTCGGAAGGTCGGCTCGCTTTTCGAAGAAGTTGGTGTACGCCCGTTCGAGATTCTTCAACGATTGCTGCAATGCTTGCGCTGGTGCGTCGGATAAGAACGGGTGTTCCTTCTTCCAGCCTGGCAGCAGGGCGCACAACTCGGCGTAGCCTAAACGTTTTTCCTTTTTCTCATAGCGTTGGGTGTTGATCGCCAGTGCTTTGTTGTAGACGAAACGGCACGACCCAGCGAACTGCCGCAGTTGGCGGGTTTCCTGGCCCTTCGGCAGCAACTCGAATTGGAAGCCTTGCCGTCTCAACATAACTCGATTATTCTCTTGGTCTATGCAATTGTCAAATGATATCCGTCATGGCAGGCATTGCGTCTCTACATTACTAGTCCACTTGGTCTTTGTCACGAAGAAAGATGTTTGACGGAGACGCCCTCCAGCGGCTTCAAGCCATTTTCGAGAAGGTCTGCCTGGACTTCCAGGCGAAACTGGTTGAAATGAACGGCGAAGCCGAACACCTACACTTGCTCATCCAACAACAGCCTCGAAGGTGTTTCCAGTCGCCTACTCCGTATCGAACGCAAGGATATTAAGAAACGCTATTGGAATAATGTCCTGTGGTCTCCTTCCTACTTCGCCGCCAGTTGTGGAGGGACACCGCTGGGCATTATCAAGCAATACATCGAAGAAAAGACCCCGCTCTAACGGGCCTTCTATCCCCGGCCTAAAGTCCGGGGCTTTACGGCCCGAGAGCGGTAATGGTTGGTAATTATTATAGGAGCCTTGCCGGAATACTCGGCCACTTGCAAGAATGGCGTTTCGAGCCTCGCTTGCGAGGTACAGTTACCCTGTTTGAGATCCGCAACCGATCGCGCGTACCCGGCGAGGAAATCGGGATTGCGGCCTCCCAGTCGAGTTCCGAGAAAATAGGCGTCGCGGATGGCATTTTCCGTAAGAGGGACGTCATAGGCCGAGACGGGAATCCCGAGGGAGAGGGCAAAAAGCACAGTGAGCGACGCGGGCCAAGTCTTGGGCATTGTCTTGCTAGAATGAAGGACGTTTTTTGCCGCTGGACAGTTACAGCAAAATCCAAGTCACGGCATAGCAAGCTGCCGCACGGTGGGTAAGATGACGAGGCGCGGGATGGGACTATGCTATCGTTACGGTTTCGAAAGTTGAGTTTCAAGGGATTGGTGCGCTTGGCGAAGCGAGCTGCCAAAACGGGTTACGCACAGGAGAGCGGCACGGCCGAAGATGCCGTGGCGTTGCCGGAACGCGAGGGCGCGTCCTTTCCAGACGATAGGGCGGAAGCCCCGGAGTCCGCTGTTTTCGAAACCGGGGAGCCGACGGATCTGCCGCCCAGACCGTCGATGCGGGATGTGTTTGGGCCGAGGGGCTTTCTCGAACGGTGCATGATTGGGGGGTACGAGCACCGCAGCGGCCAACTGGAAATGGCGGAGATGGTTGACGACGCGTTTCAAAAGCATCACCACGCGATTCTGGAGGCAGGCACGGGAACCGGGAAGACGCTCGGGTATCTGGTGCCGGCGATTTCCAGCGGGCGGCGCGTGGTGATTTCGACGGCTACGAAATCTTTGCAGGAGCAGCTTTATCAGAAGGATATTCCTTTTTTGCAAAAGCACTTTGCGCCGAATCTGAAGGTGGCGGTGATGAAGGGGCGGTCGAATTTTTTGTGTATTGCCAAGATGAACCAGATGGCGGACCAGGCGGTTTTAAAGGGCATGGACGAGCTGGATGCCTTTCAGCAGATCAAACAGTGGGCGAAATTGACGGAGACAGGGGATCGCGCGGAACTGACTTTTTTGCCGGATGATTCCGATTTGTGGACGCGGCTGGATGCGCGGCGGGATACCTGTTCGGGGCAGAAGTGCCCTTCGTTTAATCCGTGTTTTGTGACCGGAATGCACCAGCGGGCCAAGGACGCCGACCTGATCATCGTGAATCACCACCTGTTTTTCGCAGACCTGGCGCTGAAGCAGGACGACTTTGGGAGCATTTTGCCGGAATACTCGGCGGTGGTTTTCGATGAAGCGCACGAGATGGAAGATGTGGCCAGCGATTATTTTGGGCGGCAGATTTCAAACTTCCGGTTCGAGGAGTTGGCGCGCGACGCAGACCAGACTTTGCGGTTACTGCATCTGGGCACGCCTTCGCTTTTGCGGCGGACGCAGAGAATTCGCGAGAGAACCCGGGCGTTTTTTGAGAGGTTTCCGCCGCGCGACGGGCGCTATCCGTTTTCGAGGAATGAGAGAGAGGCATTTCTCGAGCAAAATCGCGAGGCTTACGATGATTTGGCGGGGTCGCTGAAGAAATTTGAGACCGAGTGCGCGGCTTTGACGCAGAAGCCGGAAGAACTTTTGCGGATTGCGCGGCGGAGCTTTGAGTTGCGGCAGGAGTTGTCGTTTCTGTTCGAATCGCACGAGCGGAATCTGGTGTATTGGTATGAGCGGCGGAATAAGGGAGTTTTTCTGGCGGCGACTCCCATTGACGTTAGTCAGATTCTGCGCGGGCGGCTTTTCGAGCAGTTCGATACCGTGGTTTTGACTTCGGCGACTTTGACGGTGGCGGGGCGGTTCGAATTCATTCGGCACCGGCTGGGTCTGGATCACGCGAAAGAGTGCGCGCTGCCTCCGGAGTTTGATTACGAGCGACAGGCCATGCTGTATTTGCCTCCGGGTATGCCGGATGTGCGCAATCCCGCTTATCCCGCTAAGGCTGCGGACGAGATTGTGAATTTGCTGGAGACCAGCCAGGGGCGGGCGTTTTGTCTGTTTACCAGCTACTCGCAGATGAACGAATTATTTGAACGCGTGAGGACGCGCGTGCCGTTTCCGTTGCTTTTGCAAGGGACTTCGCCGCGGTCGGTTTTGCTCGAGCGATTCAAGAACACCCCGGGGGCCGTGCTTTTTGCTACGGCTAGCTTCTGGCAGGGCGTGGATGTGCCGGGCGAGCAGCTCTCTTGCGTGATTGTGGACCGCTTGCCGTTTGCGGTGCCTAGCGATCCGGTTGTTGCGGCGCGCGTGGCGGCACTACAGGAAGACGGGCGGAATCCGTTTGCGGAGTTTCAGGTGCCCCAGGCGGTTTTGGCCCTGAAGCAGGGGTTTGGGCGGTTGATCCGGACGAAGACGGATCGCGGGGTTTTGGCGCTGCTCGATAGCCGCATCTCGCGCATGGCGTATGGTAAGATTTTTTTGGAGTCTTTGCCGAAGTATAGGATGACCAATAGTTTGGCTGAAGTTTCGAGATTTCTGGGCAAGGGAAAGAATTAGAAGAAATATTTAGAGAGTTTTGAGGGAGCACCGAGGACCGCAAGAAAACAGGGGAATATGTTTCAGGTCAGCGTGGAAGAGACGTTTTCGGCAGGGCATGCGCTTCGCGGATACAAGGGGAAATGCGAGAACGTGCATGGGCATAATTACCGCGTGCGCGTTACGCTCGAAGGGCCGCAGCTTGATGCCATTGGGTTGCTCGTGGATTTCACCCGGTTGAAACAGATTATTCGGGAGATTATGGGCCGGTTGGATCACCAGTTTGTGAATGATCTGGAGCCGTTTAAGACCGTGAATCCTTCGGCGGAAAATATGGCGAAGTATTTTTATGATGAGGTGGCGCGGAAGTTGGCTGATTTGCCGCCGGGGGCGCACATTACGGATGTGGTTTTGTGGGAGACGGATACCAGCCGGGCGCAGTACCGGCCGGGCAGCTGACGAATTGCGAGACGGGTGAAACTATGAATCGCGGTTTCCTTATCATTCTGGTTCCGGCGGCGCTGGTGGCCATCGGATACCTGGTGGTGTTCCGCTACATCGGAGTTTCGCCCGCCTATTGGAGGCTGATCCTGCCGGTGGTGCTCTTTGCGGTGGCCATGTGGTGGCTAGCGCGCAGGACGGCGCGGAAGACCGGCTCTAGCGCGCCGTAATACCAGCAAGACAGCGAGACACCAGGAACCAGGCGGCCCGTCCGAGCGCAACTAAATCATGTTCGTCACAGAAATATTCAAATCGATTCAGGGAGAAGGCACGCGCGCGGGTTTGCCTTGCATTTTTGTGCGTTTGACGGGGTGCAATTTGCGCTGCACGTGGTGCGACACGGCTTACGCGTTTCACGGCGGGACGAAGATGGGTGTGGAGGAGGTGCTGGCGCGCGTGGATGAGCTTGCCGGCCGCGGCGATGGATTGTCTGGCGCGCGGGCTCGCGTACCTTTGGTGGAATTGACCGGCGGAGAGCCGCTTTTGCAGGAAGAGGTTTATCCGTTGGCGGAGAAACTGATTGGTGCGGGATATACGGTGATGATTGAGACGAGCGGCGAGCGTTTTGCCGGGCGGCTCCCGGGGGAGGTCATCAAGATTGTGGATGTGAAGTGTCCAGACTCGGGCGAGGCGGATACCTTTGAGATGCGCAATCTTGCGGTGCTGGACGCCAAGGACGAGGTGAAGTTTGTGCTTATGACGCGGCGCGACTATGAATTTGCCCGGGAGTTTACCGAGCGGCATCGGCTGGCGGAACGCGTGAGGCAGGTTTTGTTTTCGCCGGTGTTTGATGATCCGGCGGGGAAGTGGCAAGGGCTGGAGCCGCGCACGCTGGTGGAGTGGATCCTTGCGGATGGTTTGCCGGTGCGGCTGGGATTGCAGTTGCACAAGTTCGTTTGGGACCCGGCGACCAAGGGAGTCTAGTCAAACGGAGTCTAGGAAACCGCCCGGCTATTCGCAGAAGATCTTAACTTTCTTCCCGCCGACCTTCTCTACGTCAACATTCAGTTCGCGAATCGCCTGGCCCAGATCATCGCAAGTCAGTGTGGTGAACGATCCCGCGTTTATGCCGTATTCCGCGAGCCGTTCGTGCACGTGTTTCGGCATGATGGCGAGAAGGCCTCTTCCGGAGCCGACCAAGGAGAGAGGCACTCGCATGTTTACCTGCTCGCGGCCGGGTTGATCGACGACAATGCGCAGATATTTTGGTTTGGCGTTGCCCTGCTGCGCGGGGGCTGGCGGTTTTTCGGCGCCGGCCGTTGCGTTCGAAGCGTTGCCGCTCAACTTATCGAGCAGTCTTTCGGCTTCGTCAGGAGTGATTTTTCCTGCGGCTAACATCTCCAAGACTTTCTTTCTCTCTTCCGACATGGCGACGGTCTCCTTTCAGGATTGCTCAACTTAGCTTATCTAGGGCTTCTTCGACGGTCAGTTCTCCGCGGGACAATTGCTCCAAGACGTAGAGATTCGGCGAAGGGCTCTGGAAATTTTTGTCGAGGGCGGAGGCGATGGCGTTGAGACGGTTCTTTACGGTGGGATAGCTAATGCCGAAAATGCCTTCCATTTTTTTCAACGAGCCGTGATGGTGGACAAAGGCGATAACAAACGCTTGATCGTCGGGGTCGAGTTTCCCGAGCGGAGAAACTTCGAAGTCGCCGTCAAGAGTAAGGTTGCAGGTGGGGCAGGCCAGGCGGGTGACGCTTAATGGTGCTTTGCAATCGGGGCAGAGGGCTTTGGAAATGTCCATCAGCGTATCCCAGAACGTCATAATATTAGTACCAGAAATTAATAAAATCAAGTCTGAGATTAAGATTATTTATTTTTGTGAGTCGGCTCATTCGTTTTGCCAAATCGTCTCAGGCGATAAAAACCGTTCCTCTCCGGCTGGTGCCTTGTGCCGCGCTGACGAAAAACCTTAATTTGTGGGTCGAGTTATAATGGACCGAGATGGGCGCTAATTCCGAAACGTCGAAAGCGGTGGTGCTTCTTAGCGGAGGGATGGACTCGTGTGTCTCGGCGGCGATGGCGCGCGAGCGGCATGGCGCGGGGAACATGGCCTTGCTGCATGCCGGTTATGGGCAACGGACCGAGGAACGGGAACGACGGGCGTTTGAGGAGATTGCGGACTTCTATACTGTGAGCCCGGACCGGCGGTTGGTTGTGCAGCTCGATCATTTTCGGGCCATTGGCGGGTCGGCGCTTACGGATGCGAAAATCGCGGTGCCAGAAAATGAATGGGGCGCGGCCGGGCCGCAGGGGAGTTCCATTCCGGTGACCTATGTGCCGTTTCGCAATGCGCATTTTCTTTCCGTGGCGGTGAGCTGGGCGGAAGCCATTGGCGCGGAGGCGGTTTACATTGGGGCCGTAGCGGAGGATAGTTCCGGGTATCCCGATTGCCGCGCGGAGTATTACCAGGTTTTCCAGGAGTTGGTGCGCGTGGGAACGCGGCCGGAGACGCACATCGAAATCCGGACGCCGGTGATTGCGCTGACTAAAAGCGAGATTATCCGGCGCGGAATCGAGCTTGGCGCGCCGTTGCATTTGACGTGGTCGTGTTATCAGAACGAAGACAGGGCTTGTGGAGTGTGCGACAGTTGTTTGCTGCGGCTTGCGGCGTTTCGGGAGGCCCGCGTGACGGATCCCATACCTTACCGGGTGGCGGTCAGCGCCCACTCGTAAGACTTGGAATTGGGCTAGGATTGAGGATAATAGGGCCATCCCGCCAGCCAGGCCGGGCCGGGTACGCCTCGGCAAAAGGAGAAAAAAGCATGAAGAGACTTGGGAAGTCCATGTGGCTTGCTGTACTGCTTGCTGGCGCGCTAGTGACTGTTGTTTCGCCGCGTGCGGCCGCACAGAACGGATCCATCGTCGGCACGATCTTGGATGTAAATGGAAAGCCGTGGTTTGGGCTCAACGTCCAGGCCGTGAGCGATCAAGGCGCGAAGCTGGATTCGAAGACGGACGCGGAAGGAAAGTTTGCCATCCGCAATCTTCGTCCAGGGGTGTACACGTTGACGATTACGACCTTTCCGCCCCCGAACGATAAGCAACCTCCTGTCGCGATGGGGCAGCTGAAAGTTACCAGCGGGGAAGAAGCCAAAGCGCCGGACATGAACTTTAAGGACATGATGGCGAAGGCCGGCACCGAAGCGCAGGAGAAAGTCAAAAAGCAGGATGAGGAGAAGCAAAAATTTGAGGGCATGAAGGCGCACTTTAGCGCGGGGAGCACATTTCTCGACCAGGAGCGCAAGGCCAGAGACGATCTGGCGAAGGCTACTCCCGATCAGCGGGATGCGTTGAAACAAAACCTCAAGGATCTGTCCGACAAGGCGTCTACCGAATTCCAGGCCGCACAAAAGGCGGCTTCGGAAAAGGACCCGAATCAGCATTTGCTGTGGGCGAAGCTGGGAGAATCGTATGACCTGGCGGGCCGTAACGACGAAGCGGCGCAAGCTTACCAGCAGGCCGTCGCGGCCAAGCCCGACGATCCCGGCTACTACAATAATCTCGGCAACGTACTGGCGCGCGGGGGCAAGATTGATGAAGCCCGCGCGGCGTACACCAAGAGCGCGGAGCTGGACCCCACGAAAGCGGCCACCGCATGGCGGAACTTCGGAATCAGTTTGTATAACGCGAACCGCGGAGGCGATGCCATCGAGCCCCTGCAGAAATCCGCGGAGCTCGATCCGAAGAGCGCGCAGACCTGGTATCTGCTGGGGGCCTGCCTGATCTATAAAATGACGGTGAAAAAAGTCGGGGATAAGGATGTGCCGGAGTTCGCGCCGGGGACCATCGAGGCTTATCAGAAAGCGGTGGACCTCGATCCCAACGGGCCCTTCGGTCAGCAGGCCAAGGAGGGGCTGGCCCAATTGCAGCAAATGGCTCCGGGCATCGACATCCGAGTGACAAAGAAAAAGAAGTCCTGAGCGTTTTCGCGGTGTGATTTATCGGGCCGGTTCCGCTTTAGGGGACCGGCCCTTTTTTCGCTTGGCTACGCGGGATACGCAGGCATATCGGGGATGGAAAGCCAAAAACCAGGAATGAAGAAGGAAACAGCCGCACGATTGCTTAACAAAGACTCAAGAGTCATGATGTTTCGGTTCGAGACATGGCCTGGCTCCCGAGAGGTAGAATCGCCTTGCGGCGCAACTGCTTAGCTTTGATTCTGATTCTGCTGGTACGACCCCCGTCGTGGTCCCAAGAAGCCACCGCCGTCGGGCTGAAGGGGCCGGTCCACACAGTTCTCACCGAAGAGTTCATCGATGAAAGCGGCGCGTCCCAGCAATCACGCGGCTCTACTTTTGAAGTCTACGACCGCCAGGGATACCAGCTCGAATCTTACCGCTACAAGCCTGACGGTTCACTGTGGGCACACACAATTATTAGCCGGAACGGAGAGCAGGTATTTAAATCGCAGACGACAGGCACTGCTCCCTTCGAGACTTTTTCTGAACAAAACGTTTTCGATGCGGACGGTAAGGTCATCGGAACAGACACATACAATGCCGATGGCGTGTTAACCAAAAAATCTACCAATGAATTCTTGGAGAAGCGGACCGAATCAACCACGTATCGCTCTACGGAGAGTAACGGCGACGGGACAGAGAACACCAGGGAGGTTATCGAGAGCAGCGACCCCAAGACCGGGATAACCCATCAAATTGCAACGAGGAACGGGAAATCTGATACCGACTGGGTCATAGAGAGAGATGGGAAAGGGGCCCCAGCAAAGGACAAGATTGTATATGCGGATGGTTCGTTTAACGAGCGCGAACGCCAGTCAGACGGGACCACCGTCGATCATGGATACTCCACATCAACAAAAAGTCACACCTATCAAACCAACGACGAGCGCGGCCATTTGACTGAGTTGATTCAGGAATCGGATTCAGGCTACATCCGTTGTACTTATTCTTTCGACAAGACCGGGCGGCCTACCGGCCAGATTAACTATGACGCCAACGGAAAGATGCTCAGCAAGTCTACAATTGAATATCGGAACGACGTATCAGGAAACTGGACCGAGGAAAAAATAATAATTTGGGACCCCATGAGCGAGCCCATGAAGCAAGAGACCGTGGTCACTAGCTTGCGCACCATAATCTACTACTAGTCTTTTCAATGCAGACTCCGTGGAGTATTTCGGGCTAGACAAGTTGGGGAAGCTGAAGTTGGTTGTGACGGGACGAGGGTCAAGCTTTGCCGGAGGTCGCCAGAGAATTGTGCAATGAAAACGACTGCCGCGAGCAACCATGCCGGGAAGATAAGCCAGGGTGCGTTGGAAGATTGGCGGAAAATGATCTGTTTCCTTGGACGAGAAACCGTAGATGCAATGATGACTAGCACCAGCGAATCGGAAGTTCGCAGCCGGCGCGCAGAAATCGCCGAGGCCGGTAGGATATCCACAAGGCAACTATGAACGAAAGCACGACCGCCGGCGCGCCATGGGCGTTGCTGGTCGAATGCGCGCGCCCGAATCCATGTATAGAGCGTCTCGACGAGATGCTCCGCCGGCCTCGGGACTGGCCTGTTTTGTTGGAGCTCGCTGAAAAGCACAGCGTCTTCGGACTCGCTGCCAGTCGGTTTCGGGACTGTGGCGCAGGAGCCCTGCCGCCGGAGATTTCCGGAGAACTGCGGGAGAGGCATCGCGCGCAGGTGCTTTTCACCCTGCGCTTGACCGCGGAAATGATCCGGCTATTTGATCGTTTCACCGCGTCCGGTGTCGAGGCGTTGGTGATTAAAGGGCCGGTCCTTTCGGCTCGCTGTTATGGCGATCCGGGGTTGCGCCAGTATGGCGATCTGGATCTGATTGTGCGCGATAAGGACATTTTGCGTTCGACGGAATTGATGATGAGCCTCGGCTATGAACCGCGAGTTCCGTTGACAGCGATCCAGGCGAAAAAAATTCCTGGTGAGTATGTTTTCCGGGAGTCGCGCACCAAGCTGCTGGTGGAGTTTCACACCGAGTTGACCTTTCGTTACCATCCCCGGCCGCTTCCCATGGAAAAACTCTTCGAGCGGCAAGTCCGGGTAAAAATCGACGCGCACGATGTGCCGGCTTTGTCCCCTGAAGATGAACTCATCCTGATTTCGATTCACGGTGCAAAACATTTTTGGGAACAGCTGAGCTACATCGCCGATGTGGCGGCTTTTGTGTCCAAACAGGATCTCGATTGGGCGCGCGTAAGATCGTCCGCAGAAGAAGTTGGCGGAGAACGCATGCTGAATGTCGCACTGCGCCTGGCGGCGGATGTTCTAGACGCCCCTCTGCCGGAAGGTGTCGCCGCGCTGGTACGACGAGACCGCGCGGCTGGCTCGCTCGTCGGGCAGATTATGCGGTGGCTCCCCGCGGCAGGTGCGCCGCCAGGAATCTTGGCACGTGCGATCTTTCGAATGCGCATGCGCGGCGGGGTTTTTTCCGGCCCGGCCTATCTGTTGCGACTTTCGTTTTCACCTACCGAGGAAGATTGGATGGAAGGCGATCGAAACAAGCGCCACTGGTTTTTGGATGCTTTGGGGCGGCCCTTTCGGCTCGCGCGTAAGTATGGGAAGGACGCCAAGTCCTGAATTGGATTTGCGCTGGTCGAATATCTATCAAGAAGGTTAGCAAGGCGCGACGCAAAAAAAGGAAAAGGCCCGGACGGACGGTCCGGGCCCTCTCTCTCTAGTCTCGTCAGATATTGGTGCGGCGCGAAACGGCGCGCGGAGTTTTTGATGGTGACGGAGGCAGTTCGACGGTAATCGATAGCTCGCTCTTGTTGCGCAAAACGCCGAGTTTCACCGTCTTTTCTTCACGCTTGCCGGCCAGTTTCTCGCGAAGATCGCCAAGCGAGCGGATGCGTTCGCCGTTCAGCGAAGTGATCACGTCACCGCTCTTCACTCCCGCTTTTTCTGCAGGTGAACCGGCATTCGCGGCGCGAACGAGAACGCCTTCGCCATCCGGTGCGCCAAAATACGCGCCGAATTGCCCGCTCAAATCCTCGGCATCGATTCCCAGACGGGGCCGCGCGCCAGCCAGCACGCCGCCGTTGCTCCAGTCCATGCCTGGCATATCCGGCATTTCGGGGATTTCCACTCTCGGAAGCTCGAAAGAAAAAGCGCGCGGAGCGGTCTTGAACCACATATTACCGTGATCTTCCGACTTGCCCAGGGTCACGCTGATGGTCTGCGCCCGGCCGTCACGCCATACCGAGAATTGCGCGGAACGTCCCGCAGGAATCTCGTGAATCATGCGGCGGAACTGCGCCGCGCCTTCGACGCGCTGCCCATTGATCTCCGTGATGACATCGTTGTCTTTCAGGCCGGCCTTGGCGGCAGGGCTGTCCGGCACGATGCGTTCCAGCAGGACGCCGCGTTCCGCAGGCAGCTTCAGCTCTTTGGCTTTCTCCGAGGATATTTCCTGCGATTCAACGCCCAGCCAGCTTGCGCCCTCATCGCCTATCACCATGGTGTCTTCGTCGCCTGGTTCTGGCGCCACCTCGATCCGTCGCTGCTGGTCCTGCGCTTCCGCGACTGCGGACCTGACCGACGCTTGCAACATGCGTCCCTGAACGCGCTCTGCCAGTCTTTCCTGCCCACGCGCGAGCCTCTCCGCCAAACGCGCCTGAGCTTCCGCCGCTTCCTGCGACTTTAGAGAACGGCTGGGCAGCGCCAGCAGCGCCAGCCCGAGCACCACGGCTCCGCCAGCCATAAACAGATTTCGTTTTGTCATGATGATTCTGTCCTCCTGCTTCACTTAGACGCGGCGCGCTCTAAACCGTCGACCGCAAAATCACGATTCGAATTCCGCCATTGACGGTATTCAGCCGGATCGGCGCGCCGCCCTTGCCAAACTTCCCGCGCATTTCCCGAGGACGCGACGCAGTTTCCTGCATAAACGGCAGCTCGGAGTAAAAGTTGCCGTTGAGCGACCGCGCTTCCAGATCCGCCTGGGTATCCTGCGGCACGGCCAGAAGCACGGAGCCATTGGTGGTCTCCGCGGCCATGCCCTTTTCATCGGGGAAACGCGAAAGCTCGACGTGCACGTTGCCGTTCGTGGTATGCGCGTGAACGCTGCCTCCGCCTTCATAGACCTCGATGTTCCCGTTCACCGTGCGCAACTCTTCCACTGATTCGACGCCGGCAATCTTCACCGTGCCGTTCACCGTGCCGATATGCTCGACCCTCGCGCCGTGGGGAACGCGGATGGTGTACTCGACGGCGACTTCCACGCCTTCATTTTGCGGATAACGCGTTACCACGGACACATCATTTGGTTTGGCGTCGACTTCGATGGAGACGCGATCGAGGTCCGACTCTTTTTCTTTGGCGATTTTTATCGCATGGATTTCGATGACGTTGCGGTCCCATCCTTCCACCTGGACGGGGCCGTTGACGTTCTGCAGCTCAAACGTGCCGCCCGGCACGAGCGGATAGGACTGATTGAAGTCTTTGCTTTTCGCCAAGCCCGGCGCCGTGGAAACCAACGCCAGTACCAGGATGGACAACACCGTCGAGCGCAAACCAGGACGTAGCATCGCGTTCTACCCCCTTCGAGTACCGCTCACGAGCAAATGCTCGTTGCTCCAGAAACGACCGAGAACCCCCGAAACCCGAACAAAACTCGCGCGCCGCTAGAAGCGCCCGCTCGACTGGCCTTCAGTGCAGCTCAAAATCAAACGTAACCGTCGAAATAGTCTCCACGCGCATGCCATTGATGGAGGCCGGGTTGGCGCGCCATTTTTTCACCGCTTCCATGGCCGCCTCGGCCAGCACCGGCTCGCCCTGCAAGATCTTTTGTACTTCGATGCTCCCGTCGGTTTTCACCTTCACTTGCAACTTCACAACTCCCTGGATGCGTGCGCGGCGCGCGAGATCGGGATAGGCCGGGTGCGGCGCGGCGATGAGCCGCTTGAAAAAATCGCCGGAGTCCTCTCGCAACCCTCCCAGAAGGGCAATCTCGAGCTTGTCCATCCAGCTTTCGAGCCAGTCGCTGGTTTCTCGGGGTGCGGGATTTTCATTGGCGCGGGGCGCCGGCCCCGACGACTTGACCGGAAGAATGTCCGAGTCGTGCTTGCGGTCGATGCGCTCGCGCTGCTCGCGAATCAGGGAATCGCGCAGCCCGGTGTCCGCATCGAGGAACTGCAGGCGGATCTTGCCAACGGTGGTGCGCAGTTTCAGGACTTCGCCTCCGCCGTTCAGCGCTCCGGTGGCACGCACCGGGCCGGCGCCGCGATTTCCCATCGGCTGGATATTCAAGAAAAGCGCCGGGTCGGCTTCGATCCGGCTCAAGCCGCCATTCTCAACCACGGCGTCGATGGTGGCGGCGAGGTTCCTCGGCAAGAAAACATTGATGTCGCCGGCACCGGAGGAAAGCTGCGAGGCCCCCGGAAGGCTCACCTTGCCCCCCGAGGAGGTCGCATCCGGGTTTATCCAAGCCTGAATGGTGCCGCCTGCGGTGGCTGCCTGCACTGCGCCGGCCACGCGCGTCAGGCAGATGCTTCCGCCGTTGGATTCAACCTCCATCGGCCCGGAAACGGTAATGATGCGGATGCCGCCCCCGCCGGTCTGTGCGCGAACCGAGCCGCGCACTTCGCCGAAGTCGATCTGGCCGCCTCCGGTGCGCACGCTTACGAAGCTTCCCGCTTGCTTCAGCGTGATGTTGCCGCCGTCGGTTTCCAGTTGCGCTCGTCCGCTGATCTGTCCTGCGCGAATGTGGCCGCCGCCGCTGCGCAACACGGCGTCTCCGGAAATGTTTCCGGCAACAATGTGCCCGCCGGCGGTGAATGCATCCAGGTTGCCGGCAACCTCTTGCACCTGAATGTGCCCGCCTTGCGTCGATAGTTTGGCTATCGGATGGCCCTGCGCCGCATTGCGAAACCCGTTGAAGCCTATGCGCCCCGTCCGGATGTTGCCGCCCTCGGTGACCAGGCTGGCGGTCCCGCCGATGTCTTGCGTTTCTATGTCGCCCACGCCGGTATTGACGTCGAGGCTGTAGCCTGCCGGGACAGCCACTTCATATTGCACATAAAATTGCGCGTTGGCTCCGCTGCGGCCGGTTTGCGCTGGCGACGCCCCGATAATCTCTACGCCCGTCGCGGTGGCTCTGGCCGTGAGCGAATAGTGCTCCAGAAGACTCTCAGCCAGGGGCGCGCGAGCGTCGGTCTCGATATGTACGCTATAACGAACGGCCGGTGGAGCACCCGGCTCGAGAGCCACGATGCGTACGGAACCGACGTCGGTGGTCAGATGCAGCGTCTGACCGTCTCTGGTTTGGAGCGTTCCCGAGCGGTCAACAGACGCGCGCGGGCCGGGCTCACCCGGCAGTACCGGATCCCGGGGATCCGGGTCGATGGCGTTCGCGCCCAAACCCTGGCTTGGCCAAAGGGTGCCGGAGACGACCAGTGCAAAAGCGATGCGAGAAAGGGCTCGGAATCGACCGCTCGCGGTTTTCAGATTCGTGACGGTGCTCATCTACGGTAGGCTTCTCGTTTCAAAACCGCTCGACTGCTTACTGCACTTCGCGCGGGCCAATCTGCCGCAAAGCCGCAGCGCTCCGCAACCGAACATAGCGGTTGGGATCATTGCGTTTTAAATCCTCGAGAGTGCGCACCACAGCTTCCATCGAGGGATCGAGGGGACGTTCGAATCCTTCCGGCACAAGAGCAGGCGCAGCATTGTCAGAAGCATCCAGCGCGCCCGGTTCCAGCGAGCGAACCAGCAGGTTGACGGCTTCGACGCGCACGCCGGGATTCGCATCGTGCTCCAGCGCATCGATCAGCGCTTCGCGCACGGCTTTGTCGCTCACGGCGTCGCGCAGAGATTCGAGCGCCTTCATGCGCACCGCGGAGTTCTGATCCTTGCGCGCCGCAAAGAGCAACGCCCGGCGGACGTCCAGATCGGCGTTGCGGGCGCGTAGTGCGTCCAGGCAATCCAGCCGCACTCCGGCGTCTGTCTGATCGCCGTTCTCGACCACGTAGGTCAATACCCGGCGAAGGTCCGGGTCGTCCACACTGCCGGAAAGCACCAGCGGTTCTTCCGTGCGCACGTGAACTTGCAGAGTGGCCGGTGCGCCTTCCGTCGTTGGCGTCCAATTGATGCCCGCCACCGCCATCTTGCGGAGCTGGTCATCGGTGAATCGCGCCGAAGGCGAAACATTCACAGTCTGGCCGTTCGAAGGGGAATCGAGGCGCGCAGAAATCCAGGGCAAAAGTTGCATACCGAGCCCTGCGCCAAACAAAACAAGAAGGGCCCCACTCAACACCGGGCGGAACGCCATCCAGCGCCGCAGCCACCCAAACGGCTGCCAGCGCTCTTTGAATGGCGGCGCGGATAGATCATCGAGCGCTTCGGCAAGTTCACTTCGACACTGCGAAAGAAGAACTCCACCGGCATCAATCTGCTCGGCGGCTTGCAGTGCTTCCATCAACGATTCGTGAAGCCCGCGCTCCTCGGCAAGCTGTGCGGCACAGGTCGCGCACGCTTGAAGATGCGTCCCGATCAGCGCAGTCTCTTGTTCGCTGGTCTCGCCGCACGCGTAGAACACCAGCAGCGCCCGAACCTCTTTGCACTGGAATGGCCGAGGCGTGCTCATCGCAAGCCTCCCAAATGGCTGCGCAATTTCCGCGTCGCGCGGAAAAGCGAATTCTTCACCGTTTCTTCCGTCGTGCCCAGCGCGTCGCCGATGGCTCGCAATTTCAATCCTTGATAGTGCTTCAATTCGAAGACCACGCGCTCGCGCGGCGAAAGCCGTTCCATGGCCGAATTAATGCGCGCTTGAATCTCTTTGCCAAATAGCTGCCGCTCGGGATCGAGCGTCGGGCGGTGTTCGCGCTGGCGCTCAAAGAAATCCGTGATGCCTTCCTCATGATTCCCGGAGTTAGACTCGGGCGCTTGATCTTCTGGGCGGGCCTGACGTCGTCGGAGTTGATCGAGGCAGACGTTGGTGACGATGCGGTAGAGCCAGGTGTAAAAGCTGCATTCGAAACGAAAACGGTGTAGATTGCGGTAAACTTTGAGGAACGCCTCTTGGTAAACGTCGCGCGCGTCTTCCGGGCGCTTCATCAGATTTAGCGCCAGCCGCAGCACATCCCGGTCGTAGCGGTGAACAAGCTCTTCGAAAGCCGTCCGGTTGCCGGCTTGAGCTTCCGCCACAAGGGTGCGCTCACTGAGGTTGGGCAAAGAGTTCACCGCGGCTAGGGAGGCGCCGGTGCCGCCTGCCATGCCGGAATCATTAGCCAAAGCTAGAGCCAATCTTGGAAGCGGCATATTTCGCTTTCTCTTCCCGTGTGCGGGTGTTGCTGCTTATTTAACAACACCTTAGGCCGGATCTGCCAGCCCCACCACACTGAGAAGGTTACGCGACCACCCAATTTGGACGTACTAAGACACCCTAGGGTGAGCACCACTTCCACTTAGAGAACGAATGCCGAGGCCTATTTGTTTCGGATTTCCACAGTTGGCCAGAGGTTGCCCGGAACCCAGGGCGAAAAGACGACTTTCGAGCCCTAAAGCTACGCCCGTACCCTTAACTGACGGTCGGCGGGCACATTTAATTGGTAATCGACGCCGGCATCCGCCAAACGAAGAGCGGCCAGGCAAGCAGCAGCAACATCATCGCCATCACCGCGTAGCCGTTTTCGCGATAGAACGAGTCCGGTTGCCCCAGCAATTGGGCGGCAGCCGCGAGCAATGTGAGTAAGGCCACTACCAGCAGACAGCCCAGCACGTTGAAGCGCATGACTCGCCGAACAGCGAAGACCATTACGCCCAGGAGAATGGCCTCGGCAAGAAATTGTTTCGCAAAATCCATCCCGTTTTCCCAACCGCTTCCCGTTAGAAACATCGCGCCTAGCAAGAAGAGCACAAACCGCAGCCAGCGTGCCCGGAGGACCGAAGCCACGAACGCCGCGACGAAGGCGATGACACCGGTAAAGAAAAGGCTGCTGATCAGGGCGCCTCCAAACACGGCGCCAGAAGGAAGAACGGCGTCGAAGTTCTGAAAGAGCGAGAGAGGCAAGCTGCGATGCGCCGTCTGCCAGTGCAGGGAGATAAATTCAATCAGGCGTCTCACTCCGAGAAACCCGGCCGACCCGCACACGCCGATCCACAGCGCATCGCGGTAATAAACTCCGGGCATCGCTCTGCCGATGGGAAGGCGCTCCTCTCCAAACGCGCGATTGCTGAAGAACGAGGCAATTCCAAACAGCGCCGCCAGGCCTCCGGCATAAAGAACCGCACCGAGCAGCAGGCCGATGACGATTCCGCCCAGCATGGTCTTAAACGGAATCGCCGTTTGGTAAGTGTTTAGGAAGGATTCGAGACGGTTGCCAAAAGTGACCACCAGAGCGTAGGCCACCAGCCCCAAACCCGCCCACAGGACCAATCGACGCCAGGGAATGGCGAGCATGGCTTCCGAGCGCATATTTTTGAAGAAAAAGACGAGCGCGGTTACGCCCAGTCCGCCGAACAGCAAAATCGGAACTGCGAAACTGTATATCGTGCGGGAGAGCGTCTCTTCTTCTTGTTTGCGGCGCCACTCGTCGGGGATCTTGATGAAGGTCCAGAAGATTCCTCCCTCCCGTTCTTCAAGCTCCTCTCGTGCTTGTGGCTTCGAGTAGTAGGCTCCGCGGTAGTCGACGACTTCATCGCCGAGAACCGCAACCTTGGTCCGAATATACGCGTGGCTCACCGCGTCATTCGAGGACGTCGAGCCGGAGTCGATGGGAGTGCGTTGTTGCCAGGTAATCTCGTGGTCCGTTCGGTGGATGCGCTTGTCGGAGTATGTTTCGAGGAGACTCCATTGGCTCAGATTGAGTTTTTTTACTTCGCTCAGATATTTTTCGGCTTTGGCGACGGCTGCTTCCTTGCCGAGCGAAGCTCCGGGCGCATCCTCCGGGAGCTTGTGATGAAAAGCGAGCATTGAGCCGTCGGGCCTCAGTTTGATGGAATACTCCTCCGGCTGGCTATCCCGGAAGTAACGCACCTGCCAGACCGCCCCGGGCGCTTCCCCGGCATAAATCTCGTTTAGGCGGTTGATGCCCACGCGCTGGCGCAGAAATTCGTTCGTGACCGCGTCGGTAACATCCGCCAGGATGGTTGCAGAGCGATAAGAATTTGGATCTGGTCCGTGCTGGCGAAGGATTTCATCGGCGCGAACCTTCACCGTCCGTGCATTTACAGACAGCTTCAGATAATCGCCGAGCGACGGAGTTTTGAAGCGCCATGCGGCCACGCCGCCGAGAACCAGCGCGACCGCCAGGAACATCATCGTGGCCGGAGTCAGAGCGTCATAACGCTGCGTAGCCTCTGCCGCGGCTGCCATTTCCGGAGCGGACTCTGGGCTCGTTTCGTTGATCGGCGCGGCGCTGTTGAGCAAATCTTCATCAGGCTCGAAGCGCCCGCGCGTCAGATAAGAGAAGGCCGCAAAAATCAGGGGAGCAAGCGCCGCCAGACCGACGACGACGCCGGAAATCTTGAAATACAAACTGTTCGAACGCACCAGCAAGAGCCCGACAAGCGAAGCGTCCACCGTGTAATGCCAGATCAGCGTCGCCAGTATGCCCCAGCGCAGCATCACGACGCCTACTACGATTCCGATCAATCCGACTTCGAGGCCGCGGATATACGGCGGTTCATTGGGATAAGCGGAATGCAAGAAACTCCAGCAAAACGCAGGAACAATCACCGCCACAACGCTCGACCCCGTCAGCCGCTTCAGAAACGGAACCGCAAACAGCCGAAACAAGAATTCCTCGCTCGTTGCAGCTAGCATGCCGATGGCCACGCCGGAAATCCATGGGAAGGTGGTGTTCACGGAATTTTCGTAGTTCAACTCCTCGGGCGCCCACGCGCCGAAATGTCCCGCGACGATGTAAAACGCCACAATGAACCCGATGTGCGCTGCCGCCAGCGACAATCCCACGGTCGCTGCCGAGAAAAATTCTTTGGAGCGCAATCCGCGCAAGGTAAACGCTTTCGCGAGCCGCAGCTTGCCCGGCTGCGAAGCCCGATACAGGGGCTCGGCCCCGGGAAGGATCAGCGAAATGGTCAGCGCGGAAACCACGCCAAACAGCAGGGCCTTCACAATCTCTTCGAACACAAAGCTCCCGTAAGCGGAGTTTGTGTCATAACCCATGCGGTCCAGCGGCCAATTGTTGAGCTGCATAAACGTCAGCAGGATGGCCACGATAATCCCCAGCTTGATGGCTCCGCCCCAGCTGGTTTGTCCGCGCTTGGTCAGCAATATTCCCAGCCACACCGCCGCCCCCATCAGCAACAGATAGGGAATGATGGCCACCTGGTTGTAGAAAATATTTGTCGAGCGCAGATGGGCGTAGCTGCGTTCCCACGCTTCCGGTACATGCAGAAACTCTTCCGAACTTCCCGCCTGGTCGCCCTGTAAACCCACTCGCAGCCGATACGGCGCATCCTTTGCCCGGAATCCGTGCTTCTCCCAGGTGAACGACCAGTCGAGTCTCGCCGGCTTCTTGCTGGAGTTGGCTTCTTCAGGGAGAAAATCCCACTTGCCGAGGTCCAAACCCATTTTGCTGTGAAGAAAGTTCCGCGCCACAGCTTCCGCCGCGGCGCGATCCAGCCCCACGCCCGCGCGCGCCTCTGCGATCCTGTGATCGTAGCCAACAATCTCTCCCGCCGGGCTAACCCGGACGAAAAATTGCTCCTCCTGCTTCGGCCAGAAAAACCGCACGTTCCAATACCAGATGTTCAGTTCGCTGGACATCAAGCGGTTCGCTTGCCCGAGTCCCACTTCGCGCTCCAGATACGTTTTCGCATTGTCATCCAGATCGAAAACGATCGCCGATTGGTAGCTGCTCACGTCCTGACCCAGCCCGCCAACAAATTTCTGCGCTCGCGCGAGGGCTTCCGCGCGCGAAATCTTAAAATCCACGGAGGCCTCGGGAAACGCCCGGAAAAAATACTTCTGCGCAAACGCCAAGCCCACGATACCCAGCAACACCCACAGCAGCAGCGTGCGCTTATCTGAACTGCTCAGCCGGTCTTCCGCCACCAAAGCCTCCCGCACGATTCGCGACCGAAATGGCTCACTCCAGTGATACGCAGCAGCATAACGCAAGTATCGCCGCCACAGTGTGTTTAGACCGGGCCCGGTGTCTTCCGCCGAGGAATGATATAAAGAAATGCTAATGACCCTGAGTCTTCAAACCGAAGTGCGCATGATCAAAGGCGTCGGCCCGCAGCGCGCCGAGCTTCTCGCCAAGCGCGGCATCTATACGCTCGAAGACCTGCTCGCTTATTTGCCCTTCCGCTACGAAGACCGCATTCATTTTTCCAACATTCGCGACGTCCAGCCTAACGGCATCTACACCATTCGCGCGCAGGTCATGAGCGGCCAAGCCATCCCCAACAAATTCAGCCACAACGCCATCTATCATCTGCTCGTGCAGGACTCCGTCGGCGGCCTGCTGCCGTGCAAGTTTTTTCATGGCGGTTATCTCGAAGGCCGCCTCAAGCCCGGCCAGCAGCTCGTTCTTCACGGCAAAGTCGAAATCGACAAGCTGCGCCCCGCGCGCCTTGAAATGATCAATCCGCAGCTGGAGCACCTCGGCAATGAAGAGCCGGACTCCACCGAAGTCGGCCGCATCGTGCCCATCTATGAAGCCATCGGCACGTTCGGCTCGCGGGCCATTCGCCGCGCGATGTACGCCGCGGTTCAGCTCCTCGACACGGGCATGCCGGATTTCCTGCCGGAGACTCTGCGCGCCCGCCTCGGCTATCCTTCGCGCAGGGAAGCCCTCACCCATGTGCATTTTCCGGCCTCCGAGGAATCGCTCGAAGCGCTCAATACCTTCGGCACTTCTGCACAGCAACGCCTGATCTTCGAAGAGTTTTTTCTCTACCAACTCAGTCTCGCGCTCGACCGCAAAAGCGCCCGCAAGCGAAACGCCGTGGCCTTCCGCGTCCGCGAAGTAAAAGTCCGTGAAGCCCTCAAACGCATCCTCCCCTTCAAGCCCACCACGGCGCAAAAACGCGTCCTGGCAGAAATCGCCTGCGACCTCGAAAAGCCCGCCCCCATGAACCGCCTTCTCCAAGGCGACGTCGGCAGCGGAAAAACGATCGTCGCCCTCCAGGCCGCGGTCATCGCCATCGAGAACGGTTGCCAAGCCGCGCTGATGGCGCCCACGGAGATTCTCGCCGTCCAGCACTTTCTTTCCGCGCGCCGCATTCTCGCTCCCGGGGGCTATCGCACCGAGCTGCTCATCAGCGGCCTCAAGTCCGCGGAAAAAACCGCCGTTCTCGAGCGTATTCGTTCCGGCGAAGCCCAGCTGGTCGTCGGAACGCACGCGCTCATCGAAGATCAGGTCCAATTCGCGCGCCTTGGCTTCGTCGCCATTGACGAGCAGCACCGCTTCGGCGTTCTGCAGCGCAAACGCCTCATGGACAAAGCTGCGTCACACGGCCACGCGCCCCACGTCCTCGTGCTTACGGCGACGCCCATCCCGCGCACACTCTCGCTGACTCTCTATGGCGACCTCGATGTCTCCCTTCTCGACGAACTCCCGCCCGGCCGCACGCCCATCCGAACGCGCTTGAGTTCCGAGCCCCACCTCCCCGGCGTCTGGGAATCTGTTCGCCGCGCGGTTGAGGCCGGCCGTCAGGCCTACATCGTCTATCCCGTCATCGAAGAATCGAAGCTCGAACTGAAAGCCGCCATCGATGAGTACAAGCGTCTCTCCAAGGAAGTTTTTCCCAAGCAGAGCCTCGGTCTCCTCCATGGACGCCTCTCCAGCGAGGAAAAAGAAGAGGTGATGCAGCGCTTCCGCAAAAATGAAGTGCAAATCCTGGTCGCCACCACGGTCGTCGAAGTCGGCGTCGACGTCCCCAACGCCACCGCCATGGTCATCGAGCACGCCGAACGTTTCGGCCTGGCCCAGCTTCACCAACTCCGAGGACGCATCGGCCGCGGCGCTGAAAAATCCCACTGCATTCTGGTCGCTCCGGGGCGCATGACCGAGGATGCCCGTGCCCGCCTGGAAACCATGGTCCGCACCGCCAACGGCTTCGAAATCGCGGAAACCGATCTTCTCCTGCGTGGCCCCGGCGAGTTTTTCGGCACCCGCCAATCCGGGGACCTGGGCTTCCACATTGCCAACCCCATCCGAGACAAGGATCTCCTCGAACAAGCCCGCCGCGAAGCCTTCGCGTTCGTCGATGAAGCGCAGCAAGCCACCGCCCTCGAGGGCCTCCTCCGTATGCTCCCCGCAGAATGGCAACGCCGCTATCACCTGGCCCGCATCGGCTAACTTTTTCTTTTCTCTCGGCGCTCCGCTCTCTCCGTGTGCTGTGTTAATGTTTTTTGCCCATGCGCATCATCGCCGGCAAATATCGCAGCCGCATCCTGAAAAGCCTCAAAGGCCCAGCCCTTCGGCCCACGAGCGATCGTCTGCGCGAAACCCTTTTCAACGTCTTGGGCCCAGCAATCGTGGGCTCGCGTTTCGTCGATGTCTTTGCCGGCACCGGCGCCGTGGGCATCGAAGCCCTCAGCCGCAGCGCCGCCGAAGCCATCTTCGTCGAAAATCATGCCCCCGCGGCAAAACTAATCCGCCAAAATCTTGATTCGCTCAAAATCACTTCCGGCGCCACCATCCTCACCGCCGACGCTCTTCGCGGCCTCGAAATGCTCGCTGCGCGCCACAAATCTTCCAGCGCGCTCGTCGATTACGTCTTCGTCGATCCTCCTTACGCCGCCGCCGTTGACTACGCCCGCACACTCGAATTTCTCGGCTCGGCCACGTTTCTTGCGCCAGACGCTTTGGTCATTTTCGAGCATCACCACAAATTCATTCTCCCCGAACAGTTCGCCGCCCTCCGTCGCACGCGCGTCCTCAAGCAAGGCGAGGCCACCCTAACGTTCTTTCTGAATGGGGTCTTCCCGGCACAGCAAGAGCACGGATTTTTCCGTCGCGCCCTGCCATTGTCACCGAGCACCAAGGAATAGAGTCGCGCTTGACAATAATCTCTATATATGTAGACTTTATCTGGTGAAGACTCCCCGGCTATCCCCGCAAACGCTCCGGGTGCTCGAGCGTTTCATCGAGCATCCCACGGCCTGGCGTTACGGTTACGAACTTAGCCGTGAAACGGGCCTGAAGTCCGGCACGCTCTATCCCATCCTCATGCGCCTCGCCAAGTTTTCGCTGCTGGAAACCAAGTGGGTCTCGACCGAAGACGGCGTCCCTCCGCGCCACACCTACCGCCTTACTCCGAACGACGTTGAACTCGTTCGCGAGGCGTTTAGAAGCACCCGTCCCGCGCTAAAAGCCCGCCGCCCCGCTTTCAGTGGAGGCCGCGCATGATGCCCCTCGAATTTCCCCGTCGCCTCGCTGCCCTGCTCCTACGCTTGGCCATTTGGATCGCGCCCCACGACACCCACGACTGGGGATGCGGCATGCTCAGCGAACTTCATCACGTGGAAGGGAATTGGGCCGCCCTCGTCTGGGCCCTCGGCGGTGCAGGTGTTCTCGCGAAGCACGCCATGCTCGCTGTCATCCTTCCAGGCAGCCACCGCCCGACCGTCTCTTCGGCCAGCGAACTTTTCGCCAAGGAGCGCCCCATGCGCAAAACCACTCTAGTGGCCATCGCGGCGTCGACCGTGGCGTCTCTCCTGCTTTTCCTGGTCCCCGTGTTCCGCCAAGCCTTCCGCGTCTCTCTCGCCCAGTGGCATGACGTCGTTCACGTCGGCTCGCCCTTCGTCGAGCAGCCGTCCGATGCTGCTCTGGAAGCTCTTGTCCAGAAAGCTCGCCAAAACCGCGATCCCCAAGCCCTGGCTTTTGCCGCAGTGCGTCTCTCCGACCAAACCGACAACACGCGCCTGGCAGAAGAAGCCGTGCGACTCGACCCTGGTCTCACTTGGATCTACGCCATCATCGCCGTCGAATGCCCCTGGCGCCCCGAGATGGATTCCTGGATTCCGGAGCTCGAGAAATGGGATCCCCAAAACGCTCTTCCGTATCTCATCACGGCGGAAAAAATCGACATCGATCAGGTCGTTCGCGAGAAGATCCCTCATCGCACGGACGAAGAACCGCCAGCTTGGCAAGCGGCCATGGCTCGGGCCTTTCGTTCTTCGAAGCTCGATACCTATTCCCGCCAACGCAAGGCTCTCGATCGTCGCGTGCTGCTTGGTTATCGCATTGACGATCCCTTCGAAGCTCTTGGGGACGATTCCTGGTACGGCCTGCCTAGCTATGGAGCCTGGGACGCTTCCCGTTACGCTAAGTTGCTGATCGCGTCCGCAGGCTCACTGGAAGCCCGCGGCGACCGCCAAGGCGCTGCGGAAAAATACTGGGCCGTGGCCCGTTTCGGCCAAATGTTGGGACCTGACGGTGGATTCTTCCTAAGCCGCGAGGGCAAAGAAGCCTACCAGCGTCTCGGATCGCTCTCGGAAATCGAAGGCCACCAGGCAGAGGCCAGGTTCTACGCTTCGCTCCGAGACCAGCTTGATCGGGAAGCAGAAAAGGAGCGCGCTTCTCGGCGCAGCCGTTTTGGGGGCAGCAGTGTTTCCCATTGGAACGCCTTGTTGGTAAGACTTGCTGGCTCGTCGATGCTTTTCTGCGGCGGTCTTTTGCTGATTTGTGCGCTGGGTGTCGCGGTGCGAGCGCGTTCCGTGAGGTTGCCTGCGCTTCGTCCCGGCCGTCTGACACTCGCGCTTGCTTTCGCTGCAGCTATCGGAGCACTGCTATCGAGCGCGGTTCTTTTTGTGAGCTACCGGCCCTATGCAGAACTGCTCCGGCGTTTTCTGCGAAATGGTGAGGACGGCGGCGTAGCGGAACTCTCTAATTTTCTGGGCGACGCGCGACTTCCCCTCGGCTCGCAGTACAACCTGGGCTCGTGGTACGTGGGGGTGTGGAACGACGTGTTTTATTTCTGGATCGCTGTAACCATCTTGTGCGTTCTCGCGCTGCTCATCGCCGTCGTCCGCCACTTGCAAACTCGTCCGCGACCTCGTGCCGCCTAGATTCGGCCCCATTTATCCACATTTGCTCAAATCCAGAACTTCGAGTCCCTTCAGAATCCCGTCAGCGGCAATCGTCCGCCAGTCAAAAACCCGACTCACCCCAAACTTCTATTCACTATTCACGATCCACTACCTACCCCAGGCATCCCACCGGCTCCAGACCGAATCCATGCTTCTTGGTCCCCAGCCACGCTATACTACGAACCTTCATGTCTCTGGGCCAGGTCAATAGTGGTTTCAACCTCTTGGGTCAGGCCACCGCAGCGCGGATGGCCCCCATTCCTATTCCCCCGCCTCCGCCCGTCATTATCGAGCCCAAGCTCGAAGTGCCCTGGGGCGATTTCCACTCGAGCCCTGCCAGCAGCCTCCGCACGCTTTTTTCCGGCCCGTTCACTGCCGGAAAATTTCTCGCCGGCGATTACTTCCGCGATTGCTGGGTCGAGCGGCGCATTCCCAAGCGTGCCGTCCTCGCCGCTGCCCTGTGGCACATGGTATTTCTTATCTCGCCGTTCTCTTTGCTTCCCACCACCGTTGGTCACAACTCCGCCTTCGACAATACCCAGCTCACTTGGTCCAGCCCGGTCGAAGATTTCCCCGCTCTCGAAATCCACGCCGCCAAACCCAAGACCATCACGCACGGCAACCCGACCAAGCCGCTTCCCCCTAGAGGCGCCGACGCCTTCCATCCCCGCCAGCACATCACTACCGATCCGGTGCATCCGAATCACCCGCGGCAAACCCTTCTGAACCCGGTCGCGCCGCAGCTCGCGCCCAAAATCCTTCCCGACATGCCTAACATCGTTCAATTGCAAGCCACGCCAGCGCCGGCGCGGCCGCGTATCCAGATCAGCGAAGATGCGTTTCGGAAACTCCATCCACGGCAGCAGCACCGTATGGCCACCTCTCCCGTCGCGCCGCCCCCGGACGTGCCCCTCCTCGAGCAAAAGCCAGCGGAGCTAACCTTCGCAGCTTCGCCGAACGTTCCCGCGCGCCCGAAACTCGAATTGAACTCGGGCGCCGCACCTCGCTTCGCGCCTCGCGCGCAAACCGGCGACTCACTTGCTGCGCCTGAACTTGGTGCGGCGCAAGCCCCAGCGGCCAACGGAAGCCCAGCCTCGCTAATCGCGCTTTCTGCCGCCCCCGCCGCTCCCAAGCCCGATGTTCAGCCGCCCCAGGGCAATCTGGCCGCGCGCATCTCCATTTCGCCCGAAGGTACAAAGCCCGGCGTCC
>Ga0206982_1010_pt2 | contig 69609 bp, 53 predicted proteins | sample Alteio_BWMinCont_18_FD_153493 | JGI IMG/M metagenome (GOLD analysis project Ga0206982, IMG submission 153493) | Enriched cells from forest soil in Barre Woods Harvard Forest LTER site, Petersham, Massachusetts, United States -... | ecosystem: Environmental > Terrestrial > Soil > Temperate forest >... | reverse complement strand
CTTCCACACATCGGTGGTTCTGCTATCCTTTATCAGCACTTGTTCTGGTTCCTGGGTCACCCAGAGGTATATATCATCATGCTGCCAGGTATGGGTATGGCATCTGAAGTGCTGGCTACGAATAGCCGTAAACCTATCTTCGGTTATTTCGCAATGATCATATCGCTTGTAGGTATCACTTTGCTTGCCTTCCTGGTATGGGCCCACCACATGTTTGTAACGGGTATGAGTCCGTTCCTTGGTTCTATATTTGTATTGCTGACCTTACTTATTGCAGTACCATCGGCGGTAAAAGTGTTCAACTGGCTTACTACCATGTGGAAAGGCAACCTGAGGTTTACGCCGGCAATGCTTTTTGCAATGGGTTTTGTATCTATGTTCATATCAGGTGGTCTTACCGGTATCTTCCTGGGTAACTCAGCGCTGGACATTCACCTGCATGATACTTACTTCGTTGTAGCACACTTCCATATAGTAATGGGTGTATCGGCCTTCTTTGGTATGTTTGCCGGCATATACCACTGGTTCCCTAAGTTGTATGGCCGCTTTATGAATAATACACTTGGTTATATACACTTCTTTATCACTTTCGTTGGTGCTTACCTTATATTCTGGCCAATGCACTACGAAGGTATTGCTGGTATGCCACGCCGTTATTATGATTACAGTGCATGGGAATCTTTCAAACAGTTCCAGAGCCTGAATGGTTTCATCAGTATTGTAGCTATTGTAGTGTTCTTTACACAGCTGCTATTCGTTATGAACTTCTTCCTCAGCATCTTCCGCGGACGTAAATTGACCAACAAAAATCCATGGGGTTCTACTACATTGGAGTGGACTACGCCAATACATCCGGGGCATGGTAACTGGCCTGGTGAAATACCAGAAGTTTACCGCTGGCCTTATGACTTTAAGGACGACGGACATGGTAAGGATTTTATACCACAGACGGTACCTTTGAGAGAAGGTGAAGAGGCACATTAGAATTAAATATCAGCATCATTATAAAAGGGCCATACAGTTAATACTGTGTGGCCCTTTCTACTTATCAAATACCAGGCATCACCCCAATTAACAGTTATTTATCTTTTTAGACGGTAGGGTGTATGTATCTTTAAAACCTATACAGGTATATGTATATACTTTTACAATGCTGCGCGATGCTGGCACTAAACAGTATAATTTTGCACCGCTAAATACTTTGCAACCCTTCATTTATTTAACCTTAACGGATTTTAAATGTCAAAACAAATAGCGTGGCATTATAATGGTAAATGATGCGGTAACAAGTACTTAAATAGCTTTTTTGGGGATAAAACTGAAATTTCTCTTTTTATTGGTTGCATTCTTGTCTTTTTTTGGATCAAAAGGACAAGATAATAAGGCTGTGCCCATACCTATACATGATTCTATTTATGCCCCGCATAATGCCCATAGCACCGATTATGTATTCAACGCCGGCCAGGAGATGGACATGATAGACGTGATACATGAGATCAGGAATAGGCACGCCCCCAACCGTGTGGATACGGAAACCCACAGTCTGAAACCTCATTTGTCTGCTGTGCCGGCTGCCGGCTATACACTACAAACAGGTTTTGCTGCTCTTGTGGTGGCAAATGCAGCCTTTTATACGGTGAAAAGGGATGATGAGAATATATCCACTATACAGACAAGTTTGACCTACAGTCAGCGCAACCAAATCATTTTACCCTTACAGAGTACTATATGGAGCAACAACAATAAATATTGTTTTGTTGTGGATTGGCGCTATCTGAAATACCCCTCTTATACTTATGGTCTTGGTGGCTACTCATCGTTTGATAACCAGTACACTATTGATTATAATGCGGTGCGCATACACCAAACGATCTTCCGCAAGGTGAGGGGCTATTTGTATGCCGGGCTGGGTTACAACTTCGACTATTCATGGGGTATAGAAGAGCTGGATCCGCCAAAGCCAACAGATTTTGAGAAGTACGGATTATCATCAACCGAGTCTGCATCAGGTGTAACTGCCAATATCCTGTATGATTCCAGAAAGAACTCAATAAATCCGCAAGGTGGTGCATTTGCTAATGTTATATACCGGCCCAATTTTACCTTTTTAGGTAACACTACTACATGGCAGTCGCTCATCGTTGACCTAAGGAAGTACATTACCTTTCCAAAAGGAACGGATAATATACTGGCTTTCTGGAATTATGACTGGCTGACCCTAGCTGGTAACCCACCTTATTTGCTGTTACCCAATACCGGAGGTGATCCATACAGCAATACAGGCAGGGGATATATACAAGGCCGTTATAGAGGTAAGAACATGATATATGTTGAGGGTGAATACCGGTTCCAGATATCGCACAGTGGGTTACTTGGTGGGGTAATATTTGCTAATGCCGAATCATTCACCGAGCAGGCTTCAGGCAATTTTGAAGTGATATCACCCGGCTATGGCGCAGGCATAAGACTGAAACTGAACAAGTTTTCACGTACGAACATATGTCTTGACTATGGTTTTGGCTCTAATGGTTCGGGAGGGTTTTTTGTGAACCTCGGTGAGGTATTTTAGAAATAACTTAATACTGACTTGATTTCTATTACATGCAAATGCCCTGTACGGTAGCCGTACAGGGCATTTTTATTTAGAGCGTAGGTTTTATCCTATTGCGTTTTTTAGGTCATCTATGAGGTCGTCAATGTCTTCAATACCCACGCTGAGGCGTATGAGGGAGTCGCTAAGGCCATTTTTGATACGTTCTTCGCGGGGAATAGAGCCGTGGGTCATTGTAGCGGGGTGGCCAATGAGTGATTCTACTCCACCCAATGATTCTGCCAATGAGAACAACTGGGTTTTCTTGAGTACACTGAGGGCCGCTTCTATATTATCATCTTTAAGGGTAAAGGAGATCATGCCCCCGAAATCGCGCATTTGCTTTTTGGCAATATCATGATTGGGGTGATGGGGGAAACCTACCCAATATACTTTGGCTACCTTGGGGTGAGCATGTAAATACTCTGCAACAGCCTTGCCGTTCTGACAATGGCGCTGCATGCGTACGTGCAATGTTTTTATACCACGCAGTACCAGAAAACAATCTTGTGGGCCAGGTACAGCGCCGCAACTGTTCTGTATGAAACGCAGACGCTCTTCCAGCCCGGCATCGTTCATGATAAGCGCACCATGCACAACGTCTGAGTGGCCACCCAGGTATTTTGTGGCAGAGTGTAATACTATATCAGCACCCAGATCAAGCGGGTTCTGCAGGTACGGAGATGCAAACGTGTTATCACAAACCAGCAATAGTTTGTGGGCCTTAGCTATTTTGCTACAAGCTTCAATGTCTATAATATTGAGCAGGGGATTGGTAGGTGTTTCTATCCATATCATCTTAGTATGTTCATTCACAAACTGAGTGATGTTTTGAGCATCGTGCATGTTGATGAAATGGAACTTAATACCGTAGTTAGCAAATACCTTGGTGAATATGCGGTAGGTACCGCCATAAAGGTCGTTAGTAACAATCACTTCATCGCCGGGCATCAGGAGGCGTGCCACAGCATCGGTGGCTGCCATGCCACTGCCAAAGCAAAGGCCGTACTTGCCATTTTCTATATTGGCCAGCGCACTTTGTAATGCAGCGCGTGTAGGGTTTTGTGTACGTGCATATTCGTACCCCTTATGATCGCCTGGCGCTGCCTGTACATATGTTGAAGTCTGGTAAATAGGTGTCATGATAGCACCCGTTGTAGGGTCTGGGGTTACACCTGCATGTATGAGCCTTGTTTCGAGTTTGTGTTTTTTGTTTTCCATATATAGTGCATTACTGTTGGGGCCGTAAAGGTAATAGTTTCTTATAGCTGTTTGCTTTTCATATACAGACATAATAATATTACATTGCAATTTCTTTTGCTCCCTATGGATCTAAATACAAAGCAACCCCCTTACAGTATAGGCATTGCAACTGCTATAGTGACGATACTGCTCTCTTACGCGTATTGTTTTACCGGGAGGAGCACAACATATATTATTGCTAACGTAAACATAGTTGTGAACCTTGTAACACTGTTTGTGTTGCGTAAACACCTGCTCCGTTATGAGGTGCCATCTGTAATTGCTTCTATTGACTGGTTCCTGGCTATTAATACTGTGATATTTTCAAGCGCCATGCTGGAACTGTTTTTTAAAAGCTCTGGCAATCCTGAGTTTAAGGATGCACTTGAGGTGATGGTCTTTTTTGATTTCCTGGTGTATTGTACATTTCTGATCATAGGGATACAGCTTGGGCTAAGACTGAGAAGAGTAGCAGATGATACCGGTTTGATGAAACTTTTAGGCAATATATTTATAGCACTTGTGCCTGCCCTTTTTGTGTTTGTCTCATTTTTTGTACATGCGGGTCCACTGAAGGGAAATGTTCTGCTGCATGTATTATCTACAACCCTGGCCCAGGCACCACTTGTGGTGATCATTCTTATATTTTACAGAGCAAAAAAGCAGGTGAAATCGATATTGGCCTGATTTTTAGCCGTAACTTTAGTAACCATGAAATATATTTTACTACTCTTGTTATTACCACAAATTGCAATGGCCCAAAACTTTGAGGTTGGGGTGTTTGGCGGAATAAATTTTCATAACAAACCGTATAATAACCGGTACACGCTGGAAGATAAAACCCAAGCCAGTTATGCATTTGGGGCAAAAGCCAGCTTGGTGCTACCCAAAGCACAAATAGGCTTAGGAGTGGAGATGGCAAACATAAAGGAGTATAACTATAGCATACCTACCTACACGGCACGACAATACAATTACATTGCAAAGCCTTTGATAACTCCCTACCTTTTCTATAATCTTACACACGCTACAAATAACGGATACTTGTATGCAGGGATCATGGGCGGACCAACTGTAGCAAGTGTTGGGGTGAACACCTGGGAATATAACGGGTATAACGGTGCAATATCGGGCTACACTACTGCGTACAATTCAACTGTAGGATTTGTTGCAGGAGCACAGGCAGGGTTTGTTATAAAAGTGGATAAACGTATAGGTATAAGCGGAGAGATAGGACTCCGGTACACTGATTATAACTATAAGCCTGCGATCACTACACTACAAGATGATCCTTACCACTACAGGTTTGTTTATTTCCCCGTTACAGCCGGTGTGAGGTATAGGATATGATTTGTGTGCGAAAGGCGATTAACGGTCTTTCTTAGGCGTAAAATTGGTTCCCCTTTTTGACAGGTAGCGGCGTCTTGCACCGAAGAATACAAATACAACAAGAACAAGGAACGCTAATAAAGACCACATGCCCATAATTTATTTATTTAAATGATTGTAACATCAATCATTGCAATATTCATTCCACCAGGCTCTTTTGCGTATTTATTGCTTCGACAAGCGCTGCCAGGGCTGATTGCAAAGAAGTTGACAAGGCAGGATCCGATACCTCACCATTTGCATCCATGCGGGTTTTTATAAAAGGTATATTCAGGGAGGCTTCCTCAACAACGTGAGCTGTAAGCACTTTAAGTACCTGCACAAGCCATGCATGTGCCTTGCTGCCGCCTGTTTGTAAAGGCGACGCACTCCATGCTGCTACAGGTTTATATACAAACTCTCCTGAAGAAACGATCCAATCGAGTAGGTTCTTTAGGGATCCCGGCATACCAAAAGCATACTCGGGTGTGCATATAATGACACCATCGGCAAGTTTTATTTGTTCTCTCAACTGCAGTACACTCTGTGGTGAATGTTCGAAATCTCTATCGGGACTGAAGTGTGAAAGGCTGTCCAGACCTTCGTATATAGTAATGTTCATTTCTGCAGGGCAAATATGCGCTGCGTGCCTGAGTATTGCTGAGTTTGATGATCTTGAATTGAGGCTGCCGGATATGGCCAGTATGTTCATGATGTCTATAAGGTTGTAATTAAAGATAATAAGGTTTTGGTTTATGACACTAAATTGAAGACTATTGTAATTGATGTTTACCTTCGCGCATCAATTCTTTTATGGAAACAAGGGCATCTATCAAGCAACTATCGGTACATTATACAGGCAATAAAGGGCTGGGGCAAGATTTTATAAAAGCACAGCATCCGCTGGTGCTGAACGAACGCGACAATGCCATCATCACCGATGCATTGCTGGCCAAATTTTCTACCGATATGGAACGGTTCTCTTTTGTGAACCCCGTGTCGCTCGACTACAATATTATCTATAACCTGTGTCTTGCCATATTTGCAGAAGAAGCAGATTTTCATAAGACTACAATAGACATAGCGACTCACCTCTACGAGAGCGCTACCCACCCCAAGATAAAACCCGGGGAGTTGTATGTAGCCCATTTGCAGCATTGCGAAATAGATGGTAAGCTAACCGAAGCAATAGGTATTTATAAAACAGAATCGAAAAGCAACTTCCTGGATATACAGCATGAAGCGCACGAATTTTCTATGACGCTACGTGAAGGTGCCGAGCTTACTAAGATAGATAAAGGTTGCCTCATCTTCCCTACTAATGGAGAGAAAGGATTTGATATTTTCCTGTTTGATCACAATCGTGGGGAAGAAGCTGTTTTTTGGAAAGAAACTTTTTTGAGTGTAGCGCCACAAGCCAATGAGTATTACCAGACCAATCAGTTCCTTACTGTAGCCCGGCAGTTCATAGCAAAGGAGATACCCGAAAGCTTTGAAATGGAAAAGACAGGACAAATAGATCTACTTAATAAATCTGTAGAATATTTCAGAAACAATGACTCTTTTGATAAGACTGATTTTGTGGAAACGGTATTGCAGGATGATAAGCTGATCAGAGCCTTCAAGCAATATGAGCATAGCTATGCAGAAGCCAACGATGTAGAATTGCCGGATAGCTTTGGCATATCAACACAGGCGCTAAAAAAGCAAGCGCGTGTATTTAAAAGTGTACTGAAGCTGGACAAGAATTTTCATATTTACATACACGGTGACAAAGACCTGATAGAAAAAGGGTATGATGCTGTGACAGGCAAAAATTACTACAAGATATATTTTGATGAAGAGGCATAATAAGCGGAGGTAAATGGTATTGTAACTCTGCAAAGTTCTTAAGTACTTGTTAACCGCTTTGCAACATATGGTTAACTGCTTTCTAAAAAGTAGTTAACCATATCCCAAACCCCTGTTAAACAAGCATTTCGGCTTGTATGACGCTAGTTGTGTGTAGATATTTGTATCGAACATTAAAACACACAACAGTTATGAAACAAGCAACAACTTACATGTTAAGCAACAGAGATGTGGTTACAAAGGTTTCTCTTTTTACTGCTATACTTATTTGCATAGTTGCCGCAGTGAATATATAATGCTGCTATGTTGTTTGATTTTTTGAATGAAGTGCCTGACTATTAGCAGGCTTTATAAATAGAGGTTAAAAAAAATTAAGACCATCTACTATCGCAATGTTTTATCAAATGCCTGCACATTGTGCAGGCATTTTTTTGAATACTAAGTATTTTGTAATGTCATAATCTTTATTGTTGATTGTCATTTATAAGGTTATTGTTACCTTTAACATCTTAAAAAAGGCGATAACAGCTATCTGGCACTATAATTGAACTTGACCAGCTAAACATTAGATATAGACTATGAAAAAATTACTTATCCCGGTTTTGGCTGCAGCTACTATTATTTCTGCAGCATCATGCTCAAAGAGCTCTTCAGGACCTTCAACGCCACAGGCACAGGTTTTATATTTTAATGCGTGGCTTGCGGGTTTGCAATTAAACATTACAGCAAATACCACAGCAGTACCGAATGGTACTAACCTAGGTTTTTTAAAGAATACTGGGTACCAAAATATAACTGCAGGGGTAGCTGAAGACATAGCATTTATATATGCCAGTACAACTACAAAGCTTATAGATACTACAGTGACTTTTACTGCAAGTACACACTATTCGGCCTTTGTTACCGGTGTTTCTCCATTGGCACAAATAGTAACATCTGACGATCTTACCGCGCCAGCAGCAGGCATGGCAAAAGTACGTTTTGTGAATCTGAGCCCTGATACGGTTGGGTATAATCTGTATGTTGGTGCCAATTCTGTAACTGCAACGTCTGTTAAATATCGTGGGGTATCTGCTTATGCATCAGTTCCGGCTACATCTTCTGCAACTGTATTAGCATCAGATCCTTATAGCCCACCTATTCAAACCACGTTGTCATCTCAAAGTTTTGGAGCTGGTAAAATCTATACTGTAGTGCTTACAGGCCAAACTACTGGTACAGGTTCTGCAGTGAATACGCTTACGATAATAAATAACAACTAATAATAAAAATTTCATAAAAATGGAAGAGCCCAGGCATTTACCTGGGCTCTTCCATTTTATGTTTTTGTTTTCTAACCCCCATTTTGCACTACAGCACGCGGATTATAAAGCTCCTCATACCCAGAATGTTTATTGTAAATGAGGCTACATACAATTTTTGCAGCTATTGAGCCATTCACAATAGCGTTGTTGCCAAGCGCGGAAATTACATAAATATCTTTCTGACCTGGCATGCGCCCCGCATTGGGCAAGCCATTTGCCCCAATATGATACTCACTCATCCATTTATGGGTTACCCTTTCAATGTTAAAGAAATTGCGGAGATATTTTTCCAGTTCACTAAAAGCTGCCTGGCCATTTAGATTATCATTGTTTTCAAAACCTGTAGCAACAACATATTTCTGGCCATCGGCGGCAAACGTGCTGAAGCTATGCCCTGGGGCAGACATATCGTACGATATACCTTCCGGGTAAAGATCTTCTTTTAACACAAATGCGATATTATAGCAGCATCGGTTTATTCCTTTAAATGGTGTTTTATTCAAATGACTATCATCACCAGTATAGATAACTTGTTGGGCATGCAACATACCTGATGAAGTGTGAACTGTAATGCCACTATTATCTTCTACTTTTGTTACACTACATCCTGTCCATATTATCCCACCTTCAGATTCGAATGCCGTAGCTAATCCTGCCAAATATTTTAACGGATGCAGTTGTGCCTGGAAATCGAAACGATATGCTTTTTTAGAAGGTAGTGATACTGGCAAATTATTTGTTTCTGTAGATATAACGCCTGCTTCTGTGGCCATGGCTTCTGTTTGTTCCAGCAAGGTAGCCTGGCTATCAGTTTGGGCAAATAGATAACCTGTCAGATAGCGGAAATCACAGTCTATGTTATATTTATTAATGAGGCCTTCTACCAGATCTATGGCTTCGCGTTTGCTCTTTGCCAACAGCTGCAAGGTTGACCCTGTTATGTTTTTACTCTGAAAGTTTTGTATCCCGGGTATAGTGGTAAGGTTCCCGGTTTTTAAATTTGCGTCTGCGAGGTTAACTGGCGATACTACTATACAATGCTTACCCTCTTGCTGCAATACCAGGGCTGTAGTAAGCGCAGCAATACCACTACCTATTATAATGATGTCCTTTTTAATGCTATCATTTGTTTGTATCGTTGTTGGCAAATGTGTTTCAGCAGTGTCTTTCCAAAAATTTCTAAATTCTGATTCTGTTTTCATCTTCTTTGTTTTATACTGTTTTCTAATTGGTAATGGTTTGTCACTTTAAAAATGTGTGTGACAATTAGCATAAATAAAAAATCCCGCCACGAAAATGTGGCAGGATAAAAAAGAATGAATATTAACGTTTATAGTAAGCTTTAAACCTCGGTTTTAATTGTGTGGAAATTAATCGTCACTGACTTCTTTTTCCTTTTCTATTTTACCTCTTCTTAGTGGATTTGCGGTGTATTGTTCATAATTTCTCCGCTGTTTCAATAAGTCGATAGCCTGGTAAACTGCCTCGCGGAAAGATGAGGGATCGGCCAGATTTTTGCCTGCAATATCAAAGGCAGTACCATGGTCTGGGGAGGTACGAATGACAGGTAACCCTGCAGTATAATTCACACCAAGATCTTGCGCAAGTGTTTTAAAAGGCACAAGTCCCTGGTCATGATACATGGCCAGTACGGCATCAAACTGGGTATAGGTAGCCCTTGCAAAGAATGCATCAGCACTGTACGGACCATATACCAGGTGGCCCTGTTGCTGTGCCTGGTCGATAGCTGGTTTTATAATTGTTTTCTCTTCATTGCCTATCTGCCCGTCATCACCGGCATGAGGGTTTAATCCCAATACAGCTATGCGTGGTTTGTCTATGCCGAAATCTTTTATCAGTGTTTCACGTAGCAGGGTTAACTTAGATTGTATGGCTTCTTTGGTGATCAGTTCTGCCACCTTTGCAATAGGTACATGTTCAGTAACCAAGGCTACACGTAAGCCTTCACTAAACAGCAACATCAGCACATCTTTTGCCCCAAATTTATCTTTCAGGAAAGGAGTGTGCCCGGTATATGGGAAGTCGGGGAGATTAGTGTTGTTCTTATGAATGGGCGCTGTTACCATGGCATCAAGCTCCTTATCCTTCAAACACTGCGTGGCTACCATTAAAGAACGCACCGCATATTTGCCTGCAGCCTCAGAAAATAAACCTGGTTGCACAGGCACTTCTTCTTCCCAGCAATTAAAAATATTTACTGTTTTAGGATTGAGGTTAGCCATATCCTTAGTGCTGGTAAATGCGAAGGGGTATTCGGTAATGAGCTTCCTGTAATAGTTGATCACCTTATTGGATGCAAATATGACAGGCGTGCATATTTCCAGCATCCGGTTATCTGAGAATGTTTTAATGATCACTTCCGGTCCTATGCCGTTGAGGTCGCCGGTAGTAATGCCTATTACAGGTTTTTCGTTGTTCTCCATGTGTTGTGGTTGAATGTTTAAGCTTTACCGTAATTCACCAGGAAATCGAGCAGCATGCGCAGGCCATAACCTGTACCGCCTATTGTTGTATAATTCTTTTTAGAAGTGGCAAATGATACGCCTGCAATGTCAAAGTGCATCCACGGGTAATCTGTGAAGTGCTGCAAAAACTTACCTGCAGTGATAGCCCCACCAGATGGGCCGCCAACATTTTTTATATCAGCTACGTCAGACTTTATCAGGTCACCATATTCGTCCCACAGCGGGTATTCTACCAGACGCTCGTATTGCCTTTCGCCACTTGCGCGGAAAGAACTTTTAACGTCTTCGCCAGCAGTACCCATGCATACTATGCCATACTCGCCAACAGCAACTGATGCTGCACCGGTAAGGGTAGCAAAGTCTGCTACCAGCTCAGGCTTGTAGCGTTTTGCCCAATGCAATGCATCGCCCAGCAGCATACGGCCTTCGGCATCAGTATTCAATACTTCGACAGTGGCCCCGCTATACATAGTTACTACATCGCCAGGTACATATGCGTTCTCGCCCGGACGATTGTCGGTTGAGGGAACAAGCGCTATTACATGTACGGGCAACTGAAGTTTAGCTATAGCGTACATAGCGCAGCTTACCAATGCTGCACCACCCATGTCGCTCTTCATGCGGTCCATAGAGTTTGCAGTAGGTTTAAGGCTTAGTCCGCCGGTATCATATACCACGCCTTTTCCTATTAATACTATTGGCTTTTTATTGATCGCTTTTTTGGGTGTGTACTCCATTATGCTAAACGTAGGCGGATCAATGCTACCTCTGTTCACTGCCAGTAGGCCTCCCATCTTCTCTTTCTCTAACTGTGCTTTTTGCAGTACAGTAACCTTAAAGCCAGCATCCTTACCCAGCGCTACTATCTCTTTAGATAATTGCACAGCACTGAGGTAGCTCAACGGTTCGTTTACTAAAGTGCGGGCTTTGTATATAGCATCAACTATTACCTGCAGTTGGGTTACTTCTTTTACCGTAATGCTCTGCCGGGTGAATGATATGCTGTGTAATTTCTCTGCTAATTTCGCAGCATCTGTTTTATATTTTAAAAACTGGTAGCTGGCCAGGGCTAAGCCTTCAGCAACAGTATATGCAGCATCGGCCTGAGCAGACAGATTGGTAATGGTTATATCGTCGGCCTTTTGTTTAGCCAATAACCCTTGCAGTTCAGCTCCAACTTTACGATAGGCTTCCTTGGTTTTTGAGGGTGTGCTTTTAGCTTTTATCGCGTATATAAAAACAAAACGGTCGTATTTATTTATAGTAATTATTGACTGTTCATTGGCTATTGCTGTTGCAGCATATTTTGCATCAGTCTCATCAATAAGTGTTATCTGGGCTAATGATGTTGTGTTTTCTATTATGAAAAGCTGGTGTTTTGCAGTAGCCTTCTGTACTATTTTAAATTCCATGCTGTGATCTTTTATTAGGAGCGTAAAGGTATATAATGCACAATGAAATGTTATATTGCATTTTAGCTTATAGTGTTGTCTGGAAATTCAAGAACTAAGATGCTTGCATAAAGAGCAGTTATTTCTGTGTCAGCTTATGTGGTTTTCACAATCGTACTCACCTTATACTTATCCAGATTGAGCGGGACTATAGGCAATGAAGCTATAATTACGCATTTTTGCATCATGCAATACACCTTGAAGAAAAGTTTAGGCCAACATTTTCTTATTGACGAGAATGTGTGCCGGAAGATAGTAGAGCATGTAGGCCATAGGCAAGGCATGAGCCTTGTGGAGGTGGGGCCGGGTGGTGGCGCCATTACAAAGTACTTGCTGCAATGGGATGACATTGACTACAAGGCCATAGAAGTGGATGAAGAAAAAGTGCAATATCTCAACAAGACCTATCCTTCTATACAGGGCAAGATCATTCTGCAGGATATTTTAAAGGCGGATATACCATTTGCTGGCCATTTTAACCTTGTGGGCAATTTTCCATACAATATTTCTTCACCCATATTATTTAAGGTATTGGAATGGGAGGAGCATGTAGATGAAGTAGTAGGGATGTTTCAGAAAGAGGTGGCCCTTAGAGTGGCTTCTGGGCCAGGGAGCAAAGTGTATGGGATATTAAGCGTATTGATGCAGGCTTTTTACAAAGTGGAATACCTGTTTGATGTAAATGAGAATTGTTTTAACCCGCCACCTAAGGTAAAAAGTGGGGTATTACGCTTTACTAACCTGGGCAACCCATATGGGATAATAAATAAAAGAAAATTTATTATATTGGTAAAGGCTGCATTTAATCAGCGTCGCAAAACATTGCGTAATGCACTAAAAAGTACGCTACGGCCTGGTGAGCACAATGAACCGTTAATGGATAAAAGAGCAGAACAGCTTACCGTAGCAGATTTTGTAGCGCTGCACAAGAAATATCAACATGATACCTAAAGGGAAAGTATTAATAGCAGCGCCTGTGCACCCGGTGCTGACGGATGGCCTTGCTGAACAAGGCTATGAGTGTGTAGTGCAGGAGAAAATACAGCAGTCTGCGGCATCGGCTTTACTGGCAGATTGTGTGGGCGTTATTACATCGACCAGGTTACAACTGGATAGATATCTGATTGATGCTGCACCCGGATTAAGGTGGATAGGAAGAATGGGGTCTGGGATGGAAGTTATAGATACGATCTATGCCGCAGAGAAAAATATTGCCTATTTTAGCAGCCCTGAAGGAAACTGTAATGCGGTTGGCGAATTTGCTTTGGGTATGCTGCTTTCTGTGATCCGGAATATTGCGGTAAGCCGCAACGAGGTGCAAGCTGGACAATGGTTGCGCGAAGAAAACAGGGGTAGTGAGCTGGAAGGTAAAACCATAGGAATAATAGGATATGGACATACAGGGCCGGCGTTTGCTAAAAAGCTGCGTGGTTTTGATGTTAATATATTAGTTTATGATAAATATCGTCAGGATATACCATCGTCCGACCAGGTTAAGGTTTGTACAGATTTAACACAGATTTACAGGGAAGCAGACGTGGTGAGTATGCATGTTCCACTGCAAAATGATACACATCATTATATAAATAAAAAATTTATTGATGACATGGCCAAGGGTTTTGTATTAATAAATACGTCTAGAGGTATAGTGACAGACACTAAGGCACTGTTATATGGCTTGGAAACAGGGAAAATAAAAGGTGCCTGCCTGGATGTTTGGGAGCAGGAACCGATGGACAAAATGGATAGCGATATGCGCAGTTTACTAGCTAAAATATCGTGCCTGCCGCAGGTTATAGTTACTCCCCATATTGCAGGATATAGTGTGGAAGCACTGTATAAAATGAGTAAGGTCCTTTTATACAAAATAATGAATTATTGATAAAATAACATATAAGCTTGTATTTTTTATCTAAAAAAAGAAATTAACAAAAACGATTTTAACACTTTTTTCTATCTTCGCCGTTCATTTGGTTAATAAATTTTCAAAGCAGTATATGACACATACGCTACGCTATCTTTTTGTATTGTTGTTTCTTGGCGTTTCCGCTACAGCATTTGGTCAGGCCGGTGATATCACCGGTCGCGTTCTGGATGAAAAGAAAGAACCTGTTATCAATGCAGTTATTCAGGCATTTGATGGGGGTATTCTTAAAGGCACTGGGGTTTCTGATATAGACGGAAACTATGAGATAAAGCCATTGTCTCCATCTAATTATGATGTTGTTGTTAAAGCCCTTGGTTTTGACGATCAAAAAATCACTGGCGTTGTTGTGAGCCCCGATAAAACAACTGGTGTTAATATCGACATGACGATTAAGACAAATGTTATTCATGAACAAATAGTTCATGCATACAGAACACCTCTTATCGATCCATATCAAAATGGTGGTAGTGGTCACTTGGATAAAGAGGCTATAGCCCATGCCCCTGTACTTACTACAGATGAGCTTGTGGCTTTGACACCGGGCGTTTACCAGTCATCAAGAAGGCAAGATAACAACAGCGGGTTGAGCATTGGCGGTTCACGGTCAGAAGGTACATTATATGTAATAGATGGTGTGCAGGTACGTGGTAGCTATGGTACAAACCTTTCTCAAGGCTCAATAGACCAAATAGATGTATATACATCCGGAATACCAGCTAAGTATGGTGATGTGAGTGGTGGTGTGGTTAATATTACTACACGAGGTGTTTCTCAAAATTTGTTAGGCGATGTTCAAGTACAGCATTCAATAGACGGTTATAATAATAACCTGGTCTCCTTTAACCTTTCGGGCCCGCTTTATAAGAAAGTAATGCCTGATAAAACTAAAAAGCCTGTTTTGGGATTTGCTTTAGGTGGAGACTTTTATTATGATAATGATATATATCCGTCCTATATACCTACCTATGTGGCTAAGCCTAATGTGTTGAAAAACCTGGTGCAAAATCCACTTACTATAGTTTCTGATGCCACTGGTAACCAGATATATACTTACTCATCAGAATACATAACAAAAAGCCAGCTGAATGCTGTAAAAGTACCACCAAACAACTCTTCTACAGAAGGAAGGATAAATGGTAAACTAGACTACCAGTTGAATGATAACATTAGCCTTATTGCAGGTGCTAACTTCGATTATAAAAAGGGTAACTACAATATATATAATGTAGCGAGTGAAACTTTTTCACCAACTTCTATTACACCGCAACAAACTTATGTAGGTCGTGGTTTCTTGAAGTTTACCCAAAGATTTGGTAAAACTGCAACAGAAAAGAAAGATGCAGATGCAGCTCCTAAATCAGGAACTATATCAAATGCTTATTACACAATACAGGCAGATTACCAAAAAACTTACCTGCTGTTCCAGGATGCCAACTACAAGAGTAATATTTTTGATTATCAGTATGTAGGTAAGTTTAATCAATCTTATACCCCAAGCTACCAATATGGATTAGATACTACGTCAAAACAAAATGGCGTATTGTTGCAAAGCACCCAAAATCCATCTGCGATTACATATACCAGGTCTGATATGAATCCAGGGCTTGCAAATTATACTTCTCAATATTTTAATACTGTAGGCATTGCACCAACCTCATTGTCTCAGATTCAATCTTCACACGGTCTTTTAAATGGTGATCTACCATTTAATACTTATGAACTGGATAACAACGTAAGTTCAAATTTATATTACTACCAGAAAAGAGATTACGATCAGTATAGTGTGAGTATAGATGCGTCTTTTGACCTGCAGTTGGGGAAGACCAAACATGCTATTCAGTTTGGTCTGTACTACCAGCAGCGTATTGAGCGTCTTTTCACAGCTTCATCAAATTTAAACGGAGAAGGTACTGCGTCAATATGGCAGCTGATGCGTCAGCTTACAAATTCTCAGCTAAGTCTTGACAAAAGCAACCCGATATTCCTGATTAATGGTCAGCGTTATACAAATGCGCAAGTAAAAAGTGGCCAGATCAAGCCAACCCCATATGATACTATAGTTTATAACACCGTATCAAATGATAGTGCACAGTCAACTTTCGACAAAAATTTTAGAAAGAAGCTTGGTTTAGCTGCTAACAGTACTAATTATTTGAATGTAGATGCATACGATCCGAGCTTTTTCTCGTTGAATATGTTCTCTGCGGATGAATTGCTGAATAGTGGTAACAAATATGTGAACTACTACGGCTATACATATACTGGTGGCGCACAATCAGGAAACGTAACCTTTAACGATTATTTTACTCAAAAAGATGCTAATGGCAATTATACACGCCCTGTAGCGCCATATCAGCCTAACTATATTGCAGGATATATACAGGATAAATTTGAATTGAAGAAAGACTTCCTCTTTAATATAGGTGTGCGTATTGACCGATATGATAATAATACTACAGTATTGAAAGATCCATATTCTCTTTTGCCAGAATATACAGTAGGACAATTATCAAGTATAGATCCTAAAAATGTTGCTGTGAATACTATTAATGGGGGAAAAACACCTTCTAATATTGGTGGGAACTATGTAGTATATGTAGACCAAAACCCATCTGGTACTAGTGGAGCAACTCCTAATATCATTGGTTATCGTAATGGCAATAACTGGTATGATCCAACCGGTAAGGCGATTGAAGATCCTAGTATTTTAACTAATTATACTAATGGTCGCCCTATACAACCTTATCTTGTAAAAGATCCTGCTACCGGTGCCATTGCTCAGATCACCGATCCTAAATTTAACCCGAGCAGTTCTTTTACCAGCTATGTACCCCAGGTAAATATTATGCCGCGTATATCATTCTCATTCCCAATTTCAGAAGTAGCTTTGTTCTATGCGCATTATGATATATATACACAACGTCCAAATACAGCTGGTTTTAGCAATATAGCTTATGCATCACCAATTACTTATTACTACTTACAGCAAACAGCTAACCAGATCATATCTAATCCTAATCTGAAGCCGGAGGAGACTTATGATTATGAAATGGGTTTCCAGCAGAAAATTTCAGACCATTCTGCCCTTACACTTTCTGCCTTTTATAAAGAGCGCAAAAATCAAATCGCAATACGTCCTTTCATAGACGCTTATCCTACTACATACTATACTTATGATAATACCGACTTTTCCACAACCAAGGGTTTAAGCATGAAGTATGATTTTCGTCGTACGAACCGTCTGCGTATGACTATTGCTTATACCCTGCAGTTTGTAGAAGGCACAGGATCTTCTACAACCTCTGGTAATGGTGGTCAAACAACGCAAATTTCACCTAATGGCTTGTTGCAGAACTTTATCGAGGCCGGTGTACCAAATTTGCGTTATGTTCAACCACTTAACTTCGATTCGCGTCATAACATTACTGCTAATGCAGATTATCGTTTTGCAAATAATGACGGACCTACTATAGGTGGTAATCATTTCCTTCAAAATGCCGGTATTAACCTGATCGCCAGTGCAAGAAGCGGTGAACCATATACCAGATACTCTGTGCCGGATGCCGTAACACATACTGTTATTGGCGGTGTTAATGGATCACGTTTGCCTTGGCATTACAATGTTGACCTTAAGATAGATAAGGATTTCGTCTTTAATATTGCAAAGAAGCATGCTGATGGCGAAGCTAGCATCAAGCCAAAGAAAACTGTGGCATTGAATGTATATTTATATGCACAGAATGTGTTTAATATACAGGATATACTTTCTGTATATGGTTACACTGGTCGTCCTGATGATAATGGATATCTTTCATCTTCTTACGGTATAGCCAAATTGCCTTCAGTTACTTCTGCTGCCAGCTACCAGGATCTGTATTCTATATATTATAATGATCCTAATCACTATAACCTGCCCCGTACCGTCACCCTTGGTCTCCAGTTTAATTTCTAAATAATATTTATAGTATTCAAGAACCAGTGTTATGTTAGACAATAGATTTAAATTTCACGCTTTCATTATATTTATTACCCTTTGGGGAATGGCATCTACTGCCATGGCCCGCCCTAATATACAAGTAGGTACAGGTTTGGGTAATAAGCAAGGTTTGTTAAAAACAACTGCAGGTTGTTTTCCAGCGACTGCGGCAATTGATATGGACATCAATAACGTACGTGCCCGCTACATGACGGGAGGTGATATGTGGTGGAACATAGGCCAGGGAATTGCAGAATATGTAGTACCTAAGAGTGGTCCTGCAAGCAGCCAATTTGCAGCCTCGTGCTGGATAGGTGGTTTTGACCCGCAGGGACAACTTAAAGTTGCTGCACAAACATACCGCCAGGATGGTAATGACTATTGGCCCGGTGCGCTTGACGCTGATGGTTCAATATCTACATCAGAATGTTCTGACTGGGATTATATCTGGAAGATAAATAAGTCTGATATCCTTGCATTTCAGGCTTTAGCTCCTGGTAGTGCAACGCAGGCAGCATTTCCTACTATCTTTAACTGGCCTGCACCACCTTCTGCAGGTAATATATACCCTCCTACGGGAACAAGTGGCGGTAAGCTGAATCTTGTTAAAGGACATACTTATGCACCCTTTGTAGATGTTAATAATGATGGCTATTATAATCCTCTCGATGGTGACTATCCGGATATTAAAGGTGACCAGTTTATGTGGTGGGTCTTTAATGATAAGGGTAATGTGAAACTACAGTCACAAACTTCTGCAATTGGTGTTGAAGTACAGACTTCTGCCTTTGCATACAGCAGCCAGGACTTCCTGAACAATGCTACATTTTGTAACTATAGGGTTATCAATAGAGGGTCTCTTACAATAGATAGTGCTTATATAGCTGTGTGGGATGATATGGACCTTGGTTATTACCTGGATGATTTTATAGGATGTGATACTGTACGCGGTTTGGGTATTGGTTATAATGGTACATCAGTAGATGGTACAGGACAAACCAATTCTTATGGTTCTGTTGTTCCACAGGTTGGTGTTGACTTCTTTCAAGGACCTATTAGGCAGATAGATTCTGCAGGTATCCAGAAGAACAAACTATTGTCTATGACCAACTTTACTTATTATATTAACACAGCAAGCCCAACAATAGGTAATCCTACAAATGGTGTAGGTATTTATTATTACATGACGGGTTCTACACTCACGGGTTCACGTTTTTCTGATGATTTTAAGGGAGCAGGTATACCTACAACAGCTTATGGAACAGGCCCTGCATCGCACTTTGTGTTTACTGGCGATCCCTCTGATAATACACAATGGTCTGAGTGTGCGTGCGGTAACCTACCTGGTGACCGTCGCTTTATCGAATCTGCAGGACCGTTTACATTGTATCCCGGGGCATCGAATGATATCACATTTGGTTGCGTATGGGCGCCAAATGTAGGTGGTTGCCCACAAACCAGTTTCAAAACTATAGATGCAATAGATGATCAGGCACAGGCATTGTTTGATAATAATTTTAAACAGATAGAAGGACCTGAAGCCCCGCGGATGGTTGTGAGAGAACTAGATAAGCATATTGCTTTCTACCTTGTTAATGATTATGGTAGTAATAACTACAAAGAACAATATGGCTATTCAGATAGTCTTAAATACCATCAGCCTGTAGTGAAGGCATCCAAGATACTTCATAATCCAGATTCACTTTACCAGTTTGAAGGGTACCGTGTATTCCAATTGGCGGATGGTTCAGTAACTCCTGCTTCTATCTATGGTTCAAATGGAGAAGTAGATCCTACTAAGGCTGCAGAAGTATTTGAGTGCGATATTCATGATAGTATTACTAAGCTTGTAAATTGGGTGAAACGTACAGACCTTGCTGGTTCTACATCAACATCTTCCGGGGCGCAGTACCAGTCTCAACTCAAGGTTAACGGTAGGGATAGCGGTATCGTACATAGTTTTGAGATCACACAGGATGCGTTTGCTACTACCAACAACAAATCGTTAGTAAACTATAAGACCTATTATTTTGTGGCTATCGCTTATGCTTATAATGATTTCTCTTACGTAAAGAAAACTGAATTTACAGGTACCGGTGGTTTTGATCCAGATAACATAGATGGTACACAGGATGTTCCTTACCTGGAAAGCTCTCATGGTGAGGGTAGCACTCCAATACAGGTGATTGCAGCAATACCAAATCCTTCTAATGGTGATATGGGTACTGTTATTAATGCAGACTATGGAAGTGGCGTTATTATAAAAAGATTGATGGGTACAGGTAATGGAGGTAATAATTTGCAAATGGATCCAGTATCAGAAGATTCTGCAATGACAGGTAATATTGTTCAGCAACCTACTTATCTGCAGGGTGCGGGGCCTATTAACGTAAAAGTTATAGATCCGGTATTGGTAAAACCTATGGATTGGCAGCTGGCTATTAAAGGGCCAGTGAGTGCAACAAACGGATATGATAAAGGTGTCATAGGAGCTTCAAGTTATTGGCAGCTTACTGGTACTGGAAATGGTACATCTGTTACCATATATAGTGAAGACAGCCTGAATCAGATCAATGAACAGATATTAAGTGATTATGGTATTTCTTTAACTATAAATCAGGTTCAGCGTCCCGGTGATAATCCATCTAGTGGCAATGGCTATATAGGTTCTAATGTTGTTTTCGATGATCAATCTAAACCTTGGCTTGCAGGTGTGCAAGATGGTTCAGACAGTGGTAACGTCTTTAACTGGGAGCGCAGTGGTTCTGATACAGCACCCAAAAATGCTGTTGCTAATGGTAAGATTTTATGTAAATATCAAGATTATACTTATGATCTAGTAAATGCTTACGGGAATATGCTCAATAATTATACATTGACCAAGAGTACCTGGGCTCCTTATGCACTTGCTGCTGAATGGCAAACACCAGACTCTGTAGCAAAATTCGGTGTTTGTGGTTTTGCACCCGCCCTTGTGAATACAGTAAGCGTGGCCGGTTTAAATAGTATAGCAAGTGTAGATATCATCTTTACTTCTGATAGGAATAAATGGACTGTATGTACTGTGATGGAAATGGAAGAGGTGACAGCCCTAGCTCAGGGAGGTGCTCCACGTTTTAGCCCAAGGAGACACCCAAGCTGGACGGGTGATTATGATAAGAACGGTAATCCTATTTACCAAACACCGGGGATACACGCACAGAACCCAACAGGAACACTGCTTGATTCCGGAATGTCTATGTTCCCTGGATACGCAATCAATCAAGAAACCGGAGAACGTTTAAATATAGTATTCGGTGAAGATTCCTGGCTTGCTAGTGACAATGGTAGTGATATGATCTGGAATCCTAGTGCTACAATGTTGAATCCATTTGACCAATCACCGGTATTTGGCGGCAAACATTTTGTTTATGTTTTAGGTACGAGGTATGATAGTAGCAATGCCTTTAATAAGGGTATAAACAATCCTGCTCCTTTGCCACGTCAGAGTACTTACCAGACCATACAGTGGGTTGGCTTACCAACAAGAAGTCCTAATGTGCCGTTGTTGTCAATTAAAGATGGTATAATACCTACAACTACAAGGTTAAGGATGCGTGTAACACGTCCATATGCATTCTTTAATACTGGGGCAACTAATCCTGTTAACCTTGCTGCACCTAATAATCCGAATCCTACAGGTGGTACCCAGGCAACTGGGCTAGCTAACAATGGTTTCCCATTATACTCTTTCAGTACAAGGGATCTTTCACCTACGCCGTTAGCAGACAATACCAATAAGAATGCTTTGCTGGATAGGATTAATGTTGTACCTAATCCTTACTACGGTTATTCAGGGTACGAAAGTTCTCGCCTGGATACCAAGGTGCGGATTATCAACCTGCCAACTAAAGCAGAGATATACATATACTCCCTTGATGGCTCACTTATCCGGTCACTTTCAAAATCAGATCCTAACTCGTCTTACATTGACTGGGACATCCGTAATTCTATTGGTTTAGCAGTAGCCAGCGGTATGTATATCATAGATGTTAAAGCCGAAGGTATAGGTGAGAAGGTTGTGCGCTGGTTTGGTGCTACAAGACCAATTGACATTACAACTTATTAATAAATTATAAAATTACAACCGGTATAACCGTGCAGTATAAAAGATCACTTAGTAATATGAAACATCTTTCTATCAGTGCCATTTTATTAGCGGGCCTTATGGGCGTATCTGTTCAGTCTTTTGCAGGCAATAAAGACCGTACAGGGCAAGCAGGCGCTACAGAACTATTGATCAACCCATGGGCACAATCAACAGGCGTATTTGGTATGAATACAGCTTATGTAACAGGTGTGGAAGCTATGAAGAATAATATAGCTGGGCTTGCCGAATCGGGAAAGCTGGATATTGGTCTTTCTCATGGTGTGTACCTTACAGGTTCAAACATTACCATTAATGATGCTGCAATCTCGGCTAAGTTAGGTAATGTGGGTGTTGTAGGTCTAAACGTAATGTCAATGGGTTTCGGCGACATCACCATAACCGATTATAATAACCCTGAAGGTACAGGAGGTACATATCATCCGCAGTTCCTTAATGTGGAACTTGGTTTTGCAAAAGAATTTTCTAACAGCATACGTGCCGGTGCTGCTGCAACCTACGTTTCTGAACAGGTGGGTAATATAGCTGCGACAGGTGCATGCTTTGAAGCTGGAGTTCAATATGTTACAGGTAAAGATGATAATTTCCATTTTGGTATTACATTGCGCAATCTGGGCACTAATATGAGGTTCTCTGGTAATGGTTTTTCAATAAATGGTGAAAATCCTCAGGCTACCCCATCATTTAGCTCTACCACCACTTATCCTTCTGATCTGTTTCCAATGCCAACTTACCTGAACCTTGGTTTGTCTTACGACTTTTACCTGGACCAGGAGCACAGAAGTACTGATACTTCTTCTGCTAAGCATAAGCTTACTGTAATGGGTGACTTCCAGTCTAACTCTTTCAATAATGATAACCTGGGGTTGGGATTGGAATACTGGTTCATGAATATGGTTGGCTTGCGTGCTGCATACCGCTATGAGAATGGTATAGGTAATTCTGCAACAAGCACCACCTTATACACAGGCCTTGCAGCTGGTGTTACTTTACAGACGAAGTTAGGATCAAGTGGTCCAATGCTTTCTGTCGATTATTCTTACAGACCTACACAACGACCTGCGAACGGGGTACACATGTTTTCCCTCCGTTTCTCGCATAGATAGGATAAAATATTGTAAATTGCATCTTGCAACGCTTCTGCTAAAACAGGAGCGTTGTATTTTTTTTCTTAAACCGCTAAATATAAATATATAATGTCTGGAGTAAACTATGTAAGTAAGGAAACTTTGGAACAAATGAAAGAAGAGCTCACCCAGCTGAAAACAACAGGCAGGGCCGAAATAGCCCGCCAAATTGCAGAGGCAAGAGAGAAGGGTGATTTAAAGGAAAATGCCGAATATGACGCAGCAAAAGAGGCGCAAGGCCATCATGAGGCACGCGTAGCCCAATTGGAAAATGCAGTAATATCTGCACGTATATTGGACTCAAAGGATATAGATATCAGTAAGGTATCTATACTCAGCAAGGTGAAGGTGACTAATCTGGCTAGTAAAAAAACTACGGAATATCAGATTGTTTCTGAACAGGAAGCAGACTTGAAGGCAGGAAAGATATCGGTGACTTCTCCAATTGGCAAAGGGCTATTGGGCAAAGCAATAGGAGAAGTAGCTGAGGTAACTGCTCCAAACGGTGTAATGAAATTTAAAGTAGAACATATTTCAATTTAATATGAGTACTATATTTTCCAGGATAATAGCGGGTGAGATACCCTCTTATAAGATCGCCGAAAACGATCATTTTTATGCGTTCCTGGATGTATTCCCGTTAGTACATGGGCATGTGCTTGTGGTACCTAAAGTAGAGGTAGATAAAATATTTGATGTGGCTGATAGCTTGCTGGCAGAGTGGCTTGTTTTTGCAAAGCCAATTGCTAAGGCTATAGAGGCTGCCTTTACGTGCAACAGGTGTGGTATTAGTGTGGTGGGACTTGAAGTTCCACATGCGCATATGCACCTGTTGCCCATAAACAGCGCGGATGACCTCAATTTTACCCGGCCTAAATTGAAACTGGATGCAGAAGCATTAAAATTAGTACAGCAGCAGATACTGGCACATATGTAATTGGGCCTTTATTGTACTTCTGTTAACCTGTTCACACTCCAAGCCTTGGCCTTTTCTGCAAATAACACCTTTGTTTTGCACCATATATCTTTAAACAGATCTGAAAAACGATAGTGGTTTAGTGCGGCTTCACTTTCCCAGTTACTGTATGTGAAGAAGATATTAGGGTTTGTAGCGTCCTGCCATAACTCTAAATGACTACATCCTTCAAAATTCCGGATCATTGATTTTCTTTCATCAAAGAGAAATGTGAATTGCTCTATACACTCAGGTCTGAATGTCATCTGTACAATGCGGAGAATCATTCGAAAAAGATTTTTATACTATTGTAGATCACATGTTGTTCCTGGTAAACCCTTAGTCCGAAAAGGCCGGCGGCATTACCATCTTTTATCGCAATTTCAAGATAACCAGCACTGTTGAAGCGGCATAGCCGCTCGCTTTTCTTTACTTCAGCATAGCTGTTGTTTAATGTTGTTATAGCCTCTCCACGCATGTATTCTATCCTGAAGTTACGACCCCTTGCAGCTGTCTCGAACTGTTCCCGTGTTATATTCACTATTATGTTTTCGTAGTGGTCTATATGTATCACCCGGCACTCTGCGCTATCTGCATTTATTTTTGGCGCGTATCTATCGGTAGCTTTTTGCAGCGTACATGAAGTGTATGCTTCTTTTTGGGTTGCTACCTGTATATGTTCAATAGCTTTACCGGTTTCATTCAGCCAATCTTTAAAAGTTGATTCAGGATGCCACTGGTAACAACTATATCCATCGGTTTCATTAAACGCCAGGGACAGAAGGCCATTATCCGGGGCCAGAAAATAATGCCTGTCTTTTTCGCAAAGCACCATTCTGGGGGCCTTATCATAAAATACATTTACCAACACTACATGGCATGTACCTGGTGGAAAATTTTTATAGGCAGATAACAACAAATAAGCTGCCTGCATCACTTGGTGCGGGGTTACCTGGTGCGATATATCGACAATAGGCAAATGGGGAGTATGTTGCATCAAAATGCCTTTGGCCGAAGCCACTGTGGCATCCTGGAGGCCAAAATCTGTTAGCAGTGTGATACAACTCATATGCAGGGTGCAAAAGTACTTTGCATTTAGCTTAAAATGCAGATAAACCGTCCTTTATTTTAAGAAGCCCGATGGACTCATATAATAATTAAGTTTACAACACGTTATAAGAACACTTCACTAATTTTACGCCTCTATAAAAAACATTCATGCACTTTAAACCAGGATACATTATTATACTTATTGCCACTGTGATGGCTTTAGGCACATCGTGTAAGAAAACGAAGACGCTGACCAATGGAGGCCGTATCACTTTCTCGGTAGATACACTGATGTTTGATACCGTATTTACTGCTGCAGGAAGTTTCACCACCTCATTCAAAATATTTAATCCGCAAAATGAAGATATCGTGATCAGCTCTGTACACTTGCAGAATGGTGCAAGCAGCTATTTTCATTTAAATGTTGACGGCTTCCAGGGTAATACACAAACCAATTTGAAAGTAAGGGCGCATGACAGTATATATGTATTTGCTACAGTGAATATAGACCCTACTAATGCTGCCACTCCATTTATAGTTACTGACGATTTTATAGCTACAATGAATGGTCAGGATTATAATGTGCCCTTTACGGCATTTGGACAGAACGCACATTACATTATAGACAGTGTGTTAGAAGGCACACCCATCCCATGGGGTACACAGGATAAGCTACCCTATGTAATATTACACAATGCGGAAGTAGATAGTGCAGCTACGCTCACCATAGCTGCGGGCACACGCATATATGTGAACCAGGATTCCCGGTTGTTTGTGCTGGGTAAACTTAAAATACTGGGTACTCCAACAGATTCTGTTGTTATCCAGGGGGATAGACTGGACCGGTCTTACTATGGTTACGAGGGTTACCCTGGAGAGTGGGGTGGATTGTACTTTGATGGCCGCAGCTCTGGCGATACCATGGCCTACACTATACTCAAAAACTGCGGCGGTAGTACCAACCTGGGCACCTCTGTATTCTCACCTGCTGCCATACAGCTGAATGTACCTACTGCCAACAGTACCACTACCCAGCTTGCTATGGATCACTGCATTGTAGAAAATTCTATTGGGTATGGCATACTTAGCTTTGGCGGATCCTTAAACATGTACAACTGCCGCATTAATACTTGCGGTGCCCAGGCACTTGCTCTGCTGCAAGGTGGAACCTACAGTATAAACAACTGTACTTTTGCGTGCTTTGCTACCAACAATGTAGCACATACCGACAATGGTACAGTTGCAATACTTAACTATTATGCTATTGATAATACGCATTACCAGTCGGGCGACCTGAATGGGGTAATGCGCAATTGCATAATATGGGGTGGTTTGAGTACTGAATTTGCTTGCGACTCATTGCCGGGTGGCGTTTTCAATTTCTATATGCAAAACTGTTTGTACCGTGCCGATTCTATAGAACATTTTGCGCAGCCCAAATTGTTCAATTGCATCGCCAATATGGACCCTATGTTTAAAAATACCGGCAACTTCGATTTTCATATACCTACCACATCGCCAGCCGCTGTTGCCGGCGCCCCCATTGTTTATGCACCATACAATACAGACCTTGATGGGGTGCAATGGGTAACAACGCCTAATTTGGGATGTTATAAAGCGCAGTAGTTTTTATTTTCCAACAGCATCGGCCACCAGCTTTGCTGAGCGCAAACACAGCGGTATGCCACCGCCGGGGTGCACAGTGCCCCCTGCAAAGAACAGATTCTTGTAGGTACTCGAAACGTTGCTGTGCCGCAGGAAAGCTGCCATTTTATTGTTGGATGCTGTACCATACAGGGCGCCAAGATAACTGCTTGTTTGCGTTGCTATGAGGCTGGGAGTAAGTACCTGTTCGGCACTGATATAAGACGCTATGTTTTGGCCCAATATTCTGGTGAGCTTATCAATAATATTCTTGCGGATGGCTGCTATAGCTTCTGGTGTTATATAGCGTTCATCTGGAGTATTTACCAGTACAAACCAGTTCTCGCAACCATCGGGTGCATGACTTGCCTCCATTTTACAAGTGATGTTGACATACACGGTAGGATCATGGTACACTTGGTGGGTATTGAAGATCGCGTTGAATTCTGCTTTGTAATCTTCGGCAAAAAAAATATTGTGCAGTCCTAATTGTTTGAAAGATTTATTTATTCCCCAATAAAAAATAACAGCACTGCTGCTGCGTTCTTCCTGTTTTATTTTGCGTGAATTCTTTTCATCGCCCAGCAGGTTTTTGTAAGTAAAATAAACATCGCTGTTGCACACCACAATATCGGCAGGCATGGTTCCTTCGATTGTTGTAATACCTGTTACACTATGCTCACCTTTTTTAATTTTTTGTACCTGTGTATTGAAGTGGAAATTAACCCCTATGTCTTTACATAAATTATAAAGTGCATCAGCAATACTTATCATGCCACCTGTTGGGTAATAAGCACCTTCGTTCATCTCCAGGTGGGCTATCATACACAGCATCGCAGGGGCACTAAAAGGGTTGCTGCCATTGTACGTTGCAAACCTGTCAAACAATTGCACAAGCTTAGGGTGTTGCAGGCGACGCACATGATATTGATGCATAGAGGAAAACAGGTACGGTAACTTTACCTTGCGCAGAGCAGTCACTATTTGTTTGCCCCACCAGGTACGTAAACTGTGTATGGGTTGGTTAAGAAATATAGAGCCAATGTCTGCATACATTTCTTTAACCTCATCAAGAAATTTAAAGAGCTCATCTGGATCAATATCCAGCTTGGCTTTTATTTCAGGACCTAATTGAAGCTTGTTTTTGTAGGATATTAATAGAGTGCCGTCTTCGTAAAAGTAGCGCGTGTTTATGGTTAGTATTTTATAGTGCAGGTAGTTGCTGATGTCTTTACCACAGTCGGTAAATAACTGTTGCAGCAAGTGTGGTTGTGTAAAGAGCGATGGGCCGGTATCCCAGGTGTAACCGTTTAATTTTAGTAAACCCAACTTGCCGCCAGGTTTACCATTCTGTTCATATACACATACGCTGTGGCCCTTTGTTGCCAGCCTTGCAGCTGTAGCAAGCCCTGCAACACCGGCACCAATTACCACAGCGTGTTGTTTCATACTTATGCATTTACCTGTTGGGTGGAAACGTATGCTTTGATCTTGGGGAATGCAAGATGCAACCACGGTGTAAAGAGTGCTGGTGCATTGGTCATCCATTGCTCAAGTTCATCGATGGGAATATATTTAAAGGCACTTACTTCATCTGGGTTAATGTGTATCGCCTCGTCATAATAGCCGAAGTAAATATGATCGTATTCATTTTCAATAAGGCCTTTATCTACCTGGGCTTTATATCTTAAGGTAAACAATTCTTTCAGCGGGCAATCGAATCCCATTTCTTCGCGCAATCTGCGGTGTGCGCCGGCCATAGTGCTTTCGTCGGGTATAGGGTGGGAGCAGCAAGTATTGCTCCATAATCCGGCAGAATGATATTTTGTTGTAGCTCGTTGCTGTATAAGTAATTCATTATTGTTGTTGAGTACAAATACAGAGAACGCCCGGTGCAAAATACCATCCTTGTGGGCTTTCATTTTTTCCATGGTACCCAGCCATTCATCGTTTTCATTTACAACGATGACATCATCTTTGCTAACTTTTGCCATTGTTATTGTCGTTAATCTTCAAATTTAATGATTAGACCCTATATCAGGTTTAAGCGGTTGTACATGCTTGCTTGCAACATAATGAACAGTTTCTGATAATCCGGTACACGTATCCTTTTCGTGAGTATCACTTCAGGGTGTGTTTTTCTTATTTTATTAAACAGGGTATAGTAATATTTGTATGCAGTATAAACACCATAGCGAGCTTTAGAAGATAGCTTTCTGATGCCTGGTATGCTGGCCTGGAAGTCCGCTTCAATATCATCTTCAATATGTTTTTTGGCTACTATGCTGTGTTCCCTGCCTGACAGTCGCGGGAAGTAATTACGTTGCAGATTATTAGTATCGGCATGCAGGTCGCGTAGAAAATTTACTTTCTGAAAGGCAGCGCCCAGGCGGCTTGCACTCTCTTTAAGATCTTCATATTGTTGGATGTTTCCCTCGCAGAATACACACAGGCACATAAGTCCTACTACCTCTGCTGAGCCGTAAATGTATTTATCCAGTTCGGTATTTGTGGTGTATTCCTTCTTGTGTAGGTCCATCTCCATGCTGTACAAGAAATCTTTGATAAGGACATGCGGTATATTGTATTGATGCACCACAGCCTGCAAGCTGTGCAGTATGGGGTTCAAGCTGATACGATCATTTAATGCTTTCAAGGTACAATCTTTAAAGTCCTGCAGCAGTTCGGGTTTGTTATAATCGTGAAAAGTATCAGCAATTTCGTCGGCAAAGCGAACAAAGCCGTAAATGCCGTGTATCGGTTGACGCAGATCTTTATGCAGCAATTGTATGGCGCTGTAGAACGATGTGCTGTATGTTTGCGTTACAGCCTGGCTGCACTTACCGCAAACGTCATGGTATAGAGACATCATAACTCATGCTGCTTTTAAAATTGAACAATTTTCCTGCCTCTCGCGCCACTATCTGGCCCGATATAATGGCCGGCGGTACACCCGGGCCAGGTACGGTAAGCTGACCTGCATAAAAAAGGTTATGCAGCTTTTTGTTTTTTATTGAGGGCTTTAGCAAAGCTGTTTGGTTTAGCGTATTTGCCAGTCCATATGCATTGCCATCAAAAGCGTTGTAGTCTTTAATAAAGTCTGATGTGGCATATGACCTTATGTAAATTATAGCCTCTTCTATTGGTTCTTCAAATCTTTTTTCAAGCCTTGCTACTACCAGGTCGTAATATTGGTCTCTTATTTCTTTACTATCCTTAAGTCCTGTAGCTACGGGTATCAGTACAAAAAGATTTTCACAGCCGTCAGGTGCCACACTATCATCGGTTTGCGATGGGCAGCACACATACATCAGCGGGTTCTCAGGCCATCTTCGTGCGGTATATAGTTCATCTGCATGAGCATCAAATGGAGCATCAAACAACAGGTTGTGGTGCTGTATATTCTTCAGTTTTTTGTTTAATCCTATATAGTAGATGAGGCAGGATGGAGCCATGTTGCGGCTGTTCCAGTAAGCATCAGTATAGTTGCGATACAGCGTTGGCAACAGTTGTTCGGCGTGTGCATAGTCGCAGGCAGCTATTACGGCATCTGCATCATAAGTGTTGTTTCTTGTATTTACCCCCCGTACTTCATTATCTTGTATAGCCAGGCTGGTTGCATCCTCATTAAAAACAAACTGCACTCCAAGGCTCTTTGCTAGTTCATACATCGCGTTTACTATTTGCACCATACCACCCATTGGGTACCATGTACCCAGCTTCATATCAGCATAGTTCATGAGGGTATATAAAGCAGGGGTATTTTTAGGTAACGCCCCCAAAAAAAGTATGGGGAATTCTACCAGCTGCAATAATTTAGGGTGATTAAAATATCGGCAGGCATGTTTATGTATCGATTTTAATAAGTCTATCCTGAAGAAAGATTTAAACACAGCCTTGTTCATGTATTCAGTAACCGATAGGCCGGGCTGATACACCAACCCTTTCATAGCTGCATTGTATTTATATTCAGCTTCTTCTATAAATAGGTCCAGCTGTTTGCCGGCGCCAGGTTCTATGCGTTCAAATATATCTTTGAGCTCATTATAACTGGCCGGTATATCCAGTGTTTCGTCATCCCATATTATCCGGTACGAAGGGTCGAGGCGCACCAGGTTATAATAGGCATCAGGTGTTGTGCCAAATTGTTTAAAGAATAGTTCAAACACATCTGGCATCCAGTACCAGCTCGGGCCCATATCAAAAGTGAAACCATCCACAGAGAACGAGCGGGCACGGCCTCCCGGCTGGTTATTTTTTTCCAGCACAGTTACATGCGCACCGTCTTTTGCAAGACGGCACGCGGCTGATAAGCCGGCAAATCCACTACCTATGACCACTATTTTATGCACAGCGTTCTATCTTTCTATATGTTCTACCAATTGTTTGCGGGCAAAGTGTATGCGGCTCTTTATGGTACCTAAAGGTTCGTGCAGCAGGTCTGCAATTTCCTGGTATTTATAGCCAGTGTAATGTAACTCAAAAGACAGACGGAAAACATTTGGCAAGTTGTCTATTGCCTCTTTTATCTCGTTAATGCGCATGTGTGCCCATCCATCGTTCTGCGCAGTTTTGTTCATAATGTACATGTACGATTCCGGTGCCTGGTCATCTACCTTTCTGTGTTTTTTATTTTTTCGGTAATCGTTAATGAATACATTTCTCATAATGGTGTACAACCATGCCTTAAGGTTAGTACCAAACTGGTATTTATCCCTGTTGAGTAGTGCACGCACCATTGTTTCCTGAAAAAGATCTTTAGCATCTTCCTGGCTGCGTGTAAGCGATACTGCGTAGGGCCGTAGAAATGCACTGTGTAATATAACCATGCGGTCAAAATCTGTCGCAGTCATATTGTTTAATTATTTATAATTAAAATTAAACAAAAAAGGTAGCACGAATAATAGTTTATGTTTATAGTTTAATATGTTGTCAAGCCAGGATTTTCTGCATAGCTTGGCTGTACATTAAATAAGCTAAGCTCCAGGTTTTAATGCCATCCGCTTCCTGATGCGGCTTAATGATGGCCCTTGGATGCCCAGGTAAGATGCGATATGATATAATGGCACCGAATTGAATATATCAGGGTGCAGCTCTATCATTTCCAGGTAACGTTCTTCAGGTGTTTTAAATAAAAAGCCTTCGGTATTCGTCAATACCAGGTTAAATGAAGATTCAGCCATCACCCTGCCAAAATGCTCCCAGCCATGCGATTGCTTGTATAATCGGTTTAGGTCGTCAATATGAATGTATAATATGTTGGCATCGGCCATCGATTGTGTAAAAAAATTGCATGGGGTCTGGGTTAGAAAGCTTTTAAAGGAGGTCATAAACTGGTGCTTGCTGAAAAACAGAATGTTCTTTTCTTCACCCGTTTCATCATTTGCCCTGTATATCCTGAAAACACCATCAATAATAAAACCCAGATGCTTGCATACGTTCCGATACTCATTATAAAACTCTCCTTTCTTGTATTCTTTCAATTGCCAGTAAGGAAGGGACAGATCAAATACCTCTTTACTCATTCCGGTTGTTGCAAATAGAGCCTGTTGCAACAATTCTATTTCCGTTAAGCTTTTCATTCGAACGAGTTGTTTTATAATGCCTGGGTAACATGAAAACTCACTGAAAATTAATTCAGTGAGTTGAAGATAAAGATACACCAGATATACCGGAACTATTTATTTAACGTGCTTCCTGTAGAACGATGGCTGCTACTACTCCGGGCATAGAGATGAATGGTGTGTGGCTGCTGGGTATTGCGTATTCTTTTTCTACGTTTGAGTTTTTGACCATTTGTTGCTGAAGGGTGTAGCTCACCGCATGATCATTTAGAGTATGGATATATACCTTTTTCACTTTTCCGAAATTGGCATCGGTAAGTATTACTGGTGTTGCCAACGGAGCTAAAGGATCAGCTTTAAAATTAGCTACCAGGTGATCTGCTACACTCTGAGGTGCATCTGCTGCAAAAACATCTACAATACCTTCTTTAGCCAGGTTTGCGGTGCCACCGGCTTCATTTACCTGTAAGTACTTACCTATGTGGCTGTCTGCATCCTGCTGGGCAAGTGCCAGCAAACTTTCGCCGTTGCGGGGCAGGAAGGCACCCAGGTAAATCAGTTCCTTAAGCTGACCAGGTATTTCTTCTGCCACCTGGCTGATGACCATTCCTGCCATGCTATGGCCCACCAGCACTACATCTGTTCTGTTACCAATCTCTTTTTTTACCAGGTCCACATAAGACCTGAAAGTAATAGTGGCATAAGAGGTGTTGTCTTTTCCGTGCCCGGGAAGGTTTACTTCGATTACATCATAACCCTGTGCTTTTAAAAGTGGAGATACGGCACTCCATGCAGAAGCGTCTGACCATGCGCCGTGTACCAATACAATTGTTTTCATTTTTTTGTTTGTTTTAGTGTGAGAAAATGCTGCGAATGCGAATAAGCAAATAGCGATTGTTACAAGTGTTGCTTTCATTTTTTTGTGTTTTGATTTGTTTGTGATTTTTTGATAACACAAAATTGCAACACGCTACGCACAACAATTTTAACCTGGGTTAATATCGTACAGCAAAACAAAAAAAGCCGTAGACCTCGTTTGCAGGTACACGGCTACATAAGAATCAAATCACTATTAGGAAGGCAATCAATAAAACATGCATCAAAGGATTGCAGGCATAAAAACGCCTTCCGTTTAGGGAAGGCGTTTGCTATAAAAGGATAGAAGAACTATTTAGTTTTCATTCACGGCTTTCTGCACCAATTCTGCAGCTTCGCTTAGTAGTATAGCCGACTGTACTTTAAGTCCGCTGTTTACTATAAGTTCTTTTGCAGCTTCTGCGTTTGTACCTTGCAGGCGCACAATGATAGGTATATTGATGTTGCCCAGTTTATTGTAAGCTTCAATAACACCAGCAGCCACACGGTCGCAACGTACTATGCCACCAAATATATTAATGAGAATAGCCTTTACGTTAGGATCTTTCATGATGATGCGGAAACCTGCTTCAACAGTTTGTGCATTGGCAGTGCCGCCTACATCCAGGAAGTTAGCTGGTTCTCCACCTGCCAGTTTTATCATATCCATACTTGCCATAGCAAGGCCCGCGCCGTTTACCATACAACCCACGTTACCGTCCAGTTTCACATAGTTCAGGTTATGTTCGCTTGCTTCTACTTCTGTAGGGTCTTCTTCATTCTTATCGCGCATGTCTGCAATGTCGGGGTGGCGCATCAGTGCGTTATCATCCACATTCATTTTGCAGTCAACAGCAAATATTTTATCGTCAGCGCTTTTAAACAGGGGATTTATTTCCAGCATTGCGCAGTCCAGGCCTACATAAGCATTGTATAAGTTGGTAACAAACTTCACCATGTTCTTGAAAGCGTCGCCGCTCAAGCCCAGGTTAAAAGCTATTTTGCGCGCCTGGAAAGGTTGCAGTGGCATAGCGGGATGTACCCACTCTTTATATATTTTTTCAGGTGTGTTGTGTGCTACGTCTTCAATGTCCATACCGCCTTCGGTGCTGTACATAATTACGTTTTGCTTCTTGGCACGGTCCATCAGCACGCTTATGTAAAACTCTTTGCGCTCGCTGGGGCCATCATAATACATGTCCTGAGCTATGAGTATTTTATTTACTTTCTTGCCTTGCGGACCGGTTTGTATAGTTACCAGGGTATTGCCCAGTATATTTTTAGCTACGCGCTCCACATCATCTGCGCTTTTTACCACCTGTACGCCACTCTGGTCAGGAACTTCTACCATCCTGCCTTTACCACGGCCACCAGCGTGTATCTGCGCCTTTACCACCACAAACTTGCTGCCTGTTTCAACAGCTATTTTTTTATACGCATTTACGGCATCGTCAACTTTATCAACGGCAACGCCTTCCTGTGTAGGTACGTTATATCTTTTCAGTAATTCTTTAGCTTGGTATTCATGTAAATTCATGACGGCAAAAAATTTTGGCTAAGTTAATATAATTAAGGGCAATTTCTTTCTGAGTAATACAATTTTGTCGCAACTTGATACGGAAATACAATATGATAGCTTGAAAGGAGTGTGATCTTTTTTAAATAATTTGTATATTCGCAGTACATGCAAGCGCATTCATCCATACAGGCCGCTAATTATTATTACTATTCTGGTTATTATCCGGAATAGGGGCAGCGCGTATATTCAATATATCACTTCATAACCCGGTTCCGAAAAGGACCGGGTTATTTTTTTGTCTTTTTCTTTCACTCAATTAATATCAAAACACAATGAACCGTAACAGGCCAATGACCCAGAACTATGAACTGTACACCCGTGAAGACTTAAGGGTATGGCGCACCCTTTTTGAACGGCAGGAACAATTACTGCTGCTGCATGGTAGCACTACCTACCTTAATGCTATAGACAAGGTGGGCTTTAATGCAGACGCTATACCAAACTTTACAGAGGTGAATACTTTGTTGCAACCGCTTACGGGGTGGCAACTTACCGTAGTGCCCGGCCTGGTAGAACCCAAAGACTTCTTCGGGCTGCTTGCCGACAAAATATTTCCCGCAACCTGCTGGCTGCGTACCTGGGCCGAGCTGGACTACATTGAAGAACCAGACATGTTTCATGATGTGTTTGGCCACGTACCCCTGCTGGCAGATGCCAACTACGCCCGTTTCATGCAGGCATTTGGTGCCATGGCCTTGCAGTGGATAGACGATGAGGAAATTATAAACCTGCTGAGCCGGCTATACTGGTTTACAGTAGAGTTTGGCATGATAAAAGAGCAGGATGAAGTAAAGGTATATGGTGCAGGGATCATCTCGTCACCTGGCGAAGCCATGCACAGTGTAGCTGCGAATACTGAAAGATTACTTTTTAATGTTGCTGAGATACTTACCATCCCTTATCGTACTGATGTGATGCAGGACAGATACTTCATTATAGATTGTTTTAGCCAGCTGTATAATGCGCTGCCCGAAGTTGCAGCTATTATCAATAACTTTAAAGAACAAACCATTTCATTTCAAAAACCGCTTGTATCATGACAACACCTAATACCAATACCTGGCAGGAAAAGGATAATGCATTATATAAAAGCTATAAGTTCGCCGATTTTTCGGCGGCTTTTGCTTTTATGACCCGCGTAGCCCTGCTGGCCGAAAAGCACGATCATCATCCCCGATGGACAAATACGTACAACAAACTGGAGATTTGGCTGAATACCCACGATGCCGGAGATACCGTGACGGATAAGGATAGAAAACTGGCAGAAGCGATAGATGAAATAAGTTAGGTGTTAAGTGGGGGACTAAAATGTCCTTTTTCTTGTAGAATGTCTTAAAATGTCTGTTGAGGGACATTTTTTGTTTGGGCTGAAATGCTTTGACAGCTTGTGTTTCAATAGATTTACTCATAAAAATGTCCGTTGACTATTTTACTTTGAAACGGACATTTTTTAAATGTTTGATCTCCTTTTTAATGCTACGCAAGATAGTATTAGCCCAGGTGGTTTACCAAAAGAAAGATATGCACCGTTCCACGAGGATAGTTGGGTTAGTTCCACGAAATGCAAAGTGTTATTTATGGGATGATTCACATTTGCTGATTCTGGAAACTACCTTATTTAGACGCAAACTTGTTTGCTTAAAAATATATTTTAAATATCACATTCCTATTGGGGATTTATTTCTATTTTCACACTTTAGTAGTATAATAAAACTATGTATAAAAAATATTATTCATAATAGAATGGCCAATAAAATAATGTTGTTCACCGTATTGAGCTTGTTTTTACTTTCTGCCTGTAAAAAAAGTAATAATAATCCTTATTCTACCTGGTATGTAAATGGGCAAAAGTTTAGCACCAATGATGTTTACGTAGATATTGGTAAAATGCAAACTGATTTCGCTACCCACAGTTTTAAAAAAGGATTTGGATTTCAATTTAATACAGGTGGGTGGGTAGGTGACATTCCGCTAAAACTGGATTGTTCTACTCAAAATCCTGCATGGGTATGTTTCGCAATATATTATAATGACACAGGTTACTCGGCCAAAACAGATATTGCTCACTATATCAATAAAATAACTGTCAAAAGTGGCTTAACGCGATATACATTAGATTCAATCTGGCTGTTTAATGTATATAATTTTCAGGATAGTGTTTTTAACGATAGCATTTTAGTATATGGGGTATTTAATGAACCCCATTCCGATTAATTTTTTACTTAAATATATATAAAATATACAATTAAAATATGAAAAAAGCTTTTTATTATCACTTATTCTATTTGCTAATCACTGCTATTCGCAGTCTTTGCCATCAGTGCATTTCTCAGGATCTCAGAATTACTGTGATCCCAGTCCCTGGCAATTGGTATTTTACGATGAATTTAATGGCAGCACACTAAACCCAATGTGGCTCACTTTTAACCATTTTGATGGAATGTTTCCTGCCCCATCAGATAACTGGGATGAAGGACGTTGTATGACACCGTACCTGGCCATAATGAAGGATGCCAATATTGAAGTAAGTAATGGTACCGTTAAACTAAAAGTAATTAAGGAACCGTGCACCTGGCAGTGTGCTACTTGTGGTGGGCCTACTTATAACACTAGTTATTCAATAGGTTTTCTAAATACGCCTTATCCAATGTCTTTTAATGCAGGTAAATTTGAAGCACGTTTAAAAATGCCGGTCTTTAACTATGCATGGAGTGGTTTTTGGTTATGGAAAGGCACTTTGGTAGATGAGATAGATATAGCTGAAGGTTTTGGAAGAAGCTCATCATTTTTTGCTGGTGGTTATCCACAAGTGAGTCATAGCATACATGCATGGGATCCGCCACTAGGCAAACCAAATCCTTATAACATGATACATGATAAGGTTACAGAATATTATCCTAATCAAACATGGTATCAAACATGGTGGCAATGGAATGCTAATCGTCCACATTTTCAACCCTCAGAGTTCCATACCTATACCTGCGAATGGGATACAGCAAAAGTGGCTTTTTATTTAGATGGTACTGAAGTCAATACCTACTATAAGTATTTTCAATCTGTTTGCCATTGGACCTGGTATTCTTTTTGGAGATCATGTACGCATTACAACATTTATCCGTCATGCACCCCATCAGCTGGCACCTATAAGGTATTTAGAGGTTTTCCATATAATAATCAATCTGAATCAAAATTAATACTAGGCCCTGGTTTGAGTAAGGTTGATGGGGACAGAGGTCCAGGTTTTGTTGACCAAATGGAAGTGGATTATGTAAAAATATGGGAAAAGCATCCGGAACATGGATGGGTGGGATGCAACGAACAGCAAATTTCTCTCAATGGTCCGAGCCTGCTTTGTGCATCTGGCACAGCTACTTACACAGTTTCACCAGCTATACCAGGTGGAACATGGAGCACAGCTGGCTTATCGGTTGTTTCGAGTACTGCAACAAGTGTCACTGTTACACCAAACTCAGGTACTCCCACTGGACAGTATGAGATACAATACACTGCTCCCAATTTATGTAATGCAAATACCACGGCCGGTGCAAAGGTATTTGTTGATAATGGAGGGTTGGCGAATGTTGTTCATACAAATGTAGTTGAGGCTAATTTTCCTGGCCGTTTTGTCGTTTATTATTTAAATGCAACGCCCCCCGTTATTTTACTTTTTCAAACTTTAACCTATACATGGGATTATACCTCAAGTAATTTTCCAGGCCATACTTTTCACACTCAGGGACAAAATGCTGCCTTCGTGGTTGGGAATGTTAGTGCGGGCCTACAAACGTTTAACTGGACCCTGCATATTTCAGACGATTGTGGTACAGTTACTAAGACCGGCCAATTACAAAAATTACTTTTTAAAACTACGGACACAGTTAATCTACTTGATCCTGATACTGCAAATTTTTATTATACGGCAAATCTTACAGATTCAGCATCAGCAGACAGCTTTTTTACGGCTGTGCAATACAGGTGCGCGCAATTGTTTTTTGCTGATACTGCTACAGATACCACTATTATTAATTCTGAGTTGACTCGAATAGAAATAGAAGAATTGGCGCCATATATTGTGATAGATAGCAATTATATAAACAATATCAACAGACATAATACAGGTGTTAATAATCTTAATTCATCAACAAAAACCAAATTATACCCTAATCCTACAACGAGAATGATGAACGTAGATTTGGGCTCCTCATTTAAAAATGGCAATGTTGATATAGGTATTTATGATATATTGGGCAAAGCATATCTAACTGAAAATAAAAATCATAGCCTAAATAATGTGATTTCCCTTAATTGCTCGGAGGTACCGAAAGGAGTATATATTCTCGAGATCCGTCAAAATTCGACAATTGAACGATTGAAGTTGGTAAAAGATTAAAAGCCGAAATTATCTAAGCAATATCGAAAGCCGCCTCAAATGTACTTTTGGGGCGGCTTTATTGTATATGTAGAAATAAGGTATGGAGATTCGTAGTATATGATAGTCTCTTGTGTCGCTCATCGCGAATTGGGCAGGGACAAGCCACTGCCCCTACTTTATCTTTTTAATACATACGCTTATTGCCCAACAGCATTATATGGTTTTAGAAGCGCAATGATCATAGCTCCATCATCCTCATCTTCGTAGTGAAATATAAAAATTAGTTTCTGCTAAACGCACCGCATTGTCGTTGCAGTTCTTTTGTTGATTCCAAATTGTGGTACATTCTGCCAGCACTTCTACTATCCTCATAAAAAGTTCCATTTGCACAATAACAACTTGTTGGTCATTAACAACTCAATCACAAATCCACCTTGTAAAAATATTTAGTTTTGGTTTAATAAATCAAAACTAACCCCTGTATGAAGTGGAAAGTTTACATAATAAACCTTACTACTGCTACTATCAGAAGAAAGTTTATAAAAAAGCAGCTCAAGAAGATAAAGTATAACAATTACGAGATAGTAGATGCTGTAAATGCTTTTGAGATAGGGGAGGAATGGCTGCAAGACCAGCTGGACCATACCGAGCTGGTGAAACCCATGACAGGCAGCCTTATAGCCTGCACGCTGAGCCACAAGCTGGCACTGGAAAAGTTTGTAGCCGATGATACGCTGGACTATATAGTGATACTAGAAGATGATGCATTGCTGCCCGATGATTTTGTGCAAATAGTGGAAAGCGCTATAAGGTACATAGGCAAAGACGATATAGTGATGCTGGCCGGTATGCTGATGGAGCCATTTGATTATTTCCCGGTTAAAACAATAGGTAAGCATACAACCCTTATAAAGCCAGTAGATCCTTACGCACGGCCGTTTACAACTGCTGCTTACTTAATGCCTAAAGAAGTGGCCATAAAGCACCTGAAGGTGATATATCCTGTTACAGATGCGCCTGATAGTTGGGAGTATTATAAAAGAAAAGGCTCAATAGACAATATATACCTCACATACCCTTTTGCTGTTGACCCTGAAGTATTCCAGTCATCGAGAGATCATAAATCTTTGAAAAATACCATAGCCAACTGGATCATTTATTACCAGGTACCGTTCCTGTATTCGTTTTTCAAAAAAAGAAGAAGGGTAACTGAACTGGAACGTTTGCAGAACGTGCACATAGTAACCCCTATAGCCGAAACACGCTCTGTATAACAACCTGGTTTCTTAACGTCAAGACTTTATTATTGATCCATAGCCAATCCATTAAACCAGCCTGTCAATAGTAATCTTTAGTATATTTGACCATATTGTTTTTCTATGAAATATTTTATTCTTCTTGCAGCATTAAGCGCAATGGGATATAATGCCTATGCGCAGACCATTATTACAGCTGCAGATATGCCGGTTGCAGGCGATACATTGCGCTATAGTACTGCTGCCATTTTGGGTGCAAGCTATAACCTGAATGATACCGGGGCAAACAAAGCGTGGGACTATAGTAGCCTTGCAGCTACTGCCCAGCAGGTAGATACTTACCAAACTGCCATAGCTGTGAGCCCGGCATACCAGTTTACCGCGCCTGCCGGTTGTTATGGGTATAAGGTGGCCGATAGTGTACCGGGGCTAAGTATGATACCAGGTATTGGTGTACTTGCATCCATCAAAGATCTCTATACATTTTTCAATGTGTTATCCAGTCCCTCATCGTTTGCAGCGGTTGCTTTTGGTGCAACCATCAGTAATTTTCCTATAGCATCGCCCTACACAATAAATGACGATTGGTATTTTTTCCCGCTCAGCTATGGCAGAAGAGATTCTTCCAATTTTGCGTTCTCTATGGCTATTCCTACTTTGGGAAGTTTGGCAGAAGGCGGCAATAGGGTAACACAGGCCGATGGATGGGGTACCATTAAAACACCATTTTATACAACACCGGTAAACTGTTTGCGCGTAAGGTCTGAAGTGCACCAGGTAGATACCATAGTTGTTACGGCATTTAACCTGAATTTCCCTGTGCCCTCCAATACCGTAGATTATAAATGGCTGGTGAATGGTGAACACTACCCCGCATTATGGATAACCACTACAAAAGCCGCTGGCACAGAAACTATAACCGGTATTACGTACAGGGACTCTGCAAGGGTATTTGCAGGCGTGCCTATTGTAAAGACCACTGCTACAGAACTTAGCGCTTACCCCAACCCGGCACCGAATGGGCAAGTGAAAATAGCCGTACCGCCAAGCTGGGGCAGCTATACCATAAGTATATATGATATACAGGGCCGTGAGTTATTTACCACCCATAACAAAAATGAGATCAATATTTGGGCACTGCCTGCAGGCCACTACCTGGCCCGTATTGCAGCGCCTGGCCAAAAAGGATATTGTGTGATCAGTAAATAGTTAATAAAAAAGTATCAGGATTCTATTTAAAGACAAAGATAATTTCTGTTACTTTTACACCACCAAAACAGATTGTATTATGAAGAAACTATCATTTGTATTAGCTGGCGGCCTGCTTTTTTTTGCGGCGTGCAGCAGTAACAACAATGCCAACAACCAGGCAGCTATAGACTCTATGGCCAATGCCAAAGCAAATGCCATGCAGAACAATATGGCTGCCAGCAACGATAGCATGATAAATGCAGTTGCAAAGGCTAAAGCAGACAGCATGGAAATGGCTAAGCACATGGAAATGGAAAGTGCAAAGAAAGAAGGACATGGTGCACCTTCTCGTCGTGAGCATGAAAGCAATAATCGTGGTAATCAAAACCAAGTACAGCAAGGTAGTGTAGGTGATAGGCCGGGTGCTACAAACAGTAGCAGCAATGGGGTTAATAGGAATAACGGAAGTTCTAATTCTGGTAACGGGGGTGTAGGCGACAGGCCAGGTGCTTCAAGTTCAACTCCAAGGTAATTAACTGTAAATATTTAAAATAAAAAACGCCGGCAATAGCTGGCGTTTTTTATTTTAAGAAAAGATTTTTATGTATTACTGTTTTGAATAAGTGCCCTGGCAGTTGTCGCTACCACTTGCAGAATTCACAGTGTATTGAAATTGCATTGTAGTACCAGTAAAGGTCATTATACCACTTAATACTCGGCTATTGCCACCTACATTGGCACTTGTAATAGTAACTTGCGTTGCACTGGTTACTGTACCTGTAGCAATAATGCTTGTACCAAATCCGCCTATATTTGTTATCAATACTTGTAAATTATTTGAAGCAGCATCGGCAATTGAAAGATTAATACTGTATGTGCCTGAAGTGCATTGATCGGTACCGGTGTAATTACCAACAAAGCTCTCTCTCACTAAAGTCTGGCAATTTGTTCCTGTATAGCCAGTCTGGCAAGTACAAGTTCCACCACTGCAAGTTCCACCATTCTGGCAAGTTACGCCGCTGCAAGCATCTTTATTACATGCCGTGTAAGTGATTGCGCTGAACGCGCCAATTGTCAACAGAACTGTTAATGCGATTTGTTTAATTGATTTCATAAGATACTTTTTGTTGTTAAGTTAATAAGAGCCCGAAGATAAGACGGTGTTTCTATTTTACCAACGGAAACAACAATCATGCCCCACTTATTATCATCCTAATAAACTCCGTTTTTTTACCTAAAATACTTTGCGGACCATTCTTATCATTCAGGCACGATAAAAAGTGCTTTTTAAGTAAACGATAAAAAACTACGCACTTTTATATAGACAGTGTTTTTGTACGTGTTTAAAATAATAATTGAAAATCATTACTTATCAATCTTAAATGCTTAATTATTTTTTGACTTTATGTATAAATTAAAATAAAGTGCTATTCTTAATATTGCTTTTTAGTGCTTGCAAACGTTGCCGGGAACGTATGCACAAATAATAGAGCTAATAAATATGGGAAGAATTTAAAAAAAATTGATCTTGCTGAAATAAAAAAATAGTGAGCAATCACTCACTGTTGATTTTTTGTGTAAATTGTATTCATTACCAGTCTTTTATTTATACAGATAATAAATAATATTATTAAAATGTAAATTTTATGAGAAGACAATTATATTTATCCTCTATGCGTGGTTTGGGAATTAAGTGTGCAGCAGTGCTGATGTTAGCAACAAGTGTGGTGTGTGGGTATAATGCGAAGGCGCAAAGCACCACAATTAGTACGCTGGGTTTTGAAGACGGTACTATAGATGGTTTTATAGACCAAGATCTTAGCGAAACGGATTCGGTATCGATAACTAATGTAAGGACTGGTACCTACGCAAATAAAATGTATGTAAAGACAGCTTCATCAATTAAGTTTTTCCCAACTAATAATGCTGTGTTTCAGGTGAGTTCTGGTGGTGCCTACGCACATGTTATTTATTGGGCAAAATTGAGTGGAACACCAAATTCAGTTGCCGGATATACAAATTATGTAGATCCTAATACTGTGGCCTCTTATGCCAGCTGGCGTACAAATACAACAGGGCCAACAGTTGCATCAGGAAGTGGGGGTACCGCGTTAAGTTCTGGTTCTTCTGGTTCAGCCTCGCCAACCACGCTTAGTAATTCAGCCTGGTCGCAAATTCATTTAGGGGCAACTGCTGTTGCAACAGGCTATATGTGGCCATGTGTAAACAGGGGTACACTAATCGCCGATTCAATGTTTGTAGATGATTTTGTTCTTTACACATCCAACAATGCAACTGATGATATTATTGCACCCGGAGTGGCTACCTTATTTACAGCAACGTCTGCATGTACCAGTGTTAACCTTGCATGGACACCCGGTATAGATGATATAACCAATGCAGGTTATACAGGTGTGCGTAATACTTTTATATTGCGTACTTCTGTACTGACCGCCAATACACCTTCATTACATAACCAGGCTCAGTATTCAACAACAGGAGGATCTGCAGGGCCAGATAGCGTAAATGACGGCACGGGCAAATGGACAATCATCAGCACAACTACAGGCGCAACCGCAGGTACTTATACAGATAACCCTGGTAATGGATCGTATAAATATGCAGTGATCATGCAGGATTATGCATACAATTATTCAACTGCAGCTATATCGTCAACAGTTACTTTAGCACCTGCACCTACCGTGTCTGTTTCTACTGCCAGTCAAAACATTTGTAACAATGCGCCTACCACAGCTATAAACTTTACGCCCTCTGCAGGCGCTACATATATATGGACCAGTGATAACACCAGCACAGGTTTGTCTGCAACAGGTATAACTAATATTCCATCATTTACTGCAACTAACAGCACCAATGCACCAATTACTGCAACTGTAACTGTTACGCCTTACCTGGGTGTGTGCCCCGGTACACCACAAACAGCGACCGTCATTGTTAACCCAACACCAACTGTTACAGCAACACCATCGTCGCAGACCATATGCAATGGCAATATAAATACAGTGGTTGGCTTTAGCGGCAACGTTGGCACTGCTACTTACAACTGGACAAACAATGTTCCTACCATAGGTATCAGCGGTTCAGGCTCTGGTAATATTGGCCCATTTACAGCGGTAAATGCCGGCACTACCCAAGTTGCAGCAACCATAACAGTAACACCGGTAATAAATGGTTGTACTGGTACCGCACAACCGGCTACAATATTCATCAATCCATCACCTGTAGTTACCTCTACTCCCAGCAGTCAGCCGGTATGTAACGGTGCTACCTCAACAGCTATTGTATTTGGTACTTCAGTAGCCGCTACTACTTCGTACAGCTGGGTAAATAATACGCCGGCAATAGGACTTGCAGCCAGCAATACCGGCAATGTACCTACGTTTACAGCAGTAAATACAGGCACTGCACCAATTACAGCCGTAATTACAGTGACACCTACGGCCACTGGTTGTGCAGGTGCAGCTAAAACTGATACGATAATAGTAAACCCGACACCAACAGTTTTGGTAAACACTTCTGGACAAACAGTTTGTAATGGAGCACCCACAGGCGCTATAAATTTTAGCAGCCCAGTTACAGGCGCGTCTTATGCATGGACCAACAATACTACAAGCATTAACCTCGCAGCTACAGGCACAACAAACATTGGTAGTTTTAATGCTGTAAATACCGGTACTACAGCGGTAACTGCCACAATAATTGTTACACCAACAGCAAATGGTTGTACAGGGCCAACACAATCGCCAACAATTACGGTAAATCCTACACCTATAGTAGCCTCAACACCAGCCAGCCAACCAGTGTGCAATGGCACAAATAGTGGCGTTATAGTTTTCAGCAGTTCGGTTGCTAATACAAGCTATACATGGACGAACGATAATATTTCTACAGGGCTGATGGCTGGTAATACTACAAGTAGCGTTGCCCCGTTCGCTGCAATTAATATAGGCAATTCTTCTGTAGTCTCTAATGTTACTGTTACGCCTGTGGCAAATGGGTGTACCGGTGTTGCCCAAACAGCCACTATTACAGTCAATCCTACCCCTGTTGCTATCATATCGGCTCCTGGTCAGTCGGTATGTAATAATACCCAGGTAACTGCGCTCAACTTCAGCAGCAATGTGACCGGCGCAACTACAACTTACGCATGGACTAATAGTGTGCCAGCTATAGGTACACTTGGTTCAGGCACGGGCAGCATTAATGCTTTCACTGGTCTCAATGTTACAAACACAGCAGTAGTTGCCAATATATCGGTAACGCCTACGGCAAATGGTTGCACTGGTGCGCCCACCACCACCACTATAACTATAAAGCCTACTCCGGTTGCCACAGCAACACCAGCCAGCCAGGGAGTATGTAACGGCAGCGCTACGGGCGCGGTAACATTCACCAGCACAGTAACAGGCAGCACCTATGCATGGAGCAGTACTAATACTTCCACAGGCATTACTTCTCCGGGTACAACTAATATGGTCCCTGTCTTCACAGGGGTAAATACAACCAACGCTCCTGTTACTTCAACCATAACGGTAATACCCATAGCCAATGGTTGTGCAGGTGCTGCTCAAACAGCTACTATTACCATCAACCCCATACCAACCGTAACCGCATCTCCTTCCAGCCAGGTAAAGTGTAACAATGCATCTACTTCAGTCATCAATTTTACCAGCAATGTAAGCGGCGCCACTTATGCCTGGACCAACAACACCACAGGTACCGGTCTGGCAACAAGCGGCGCAGGCAGCAGCATTGGTAGTGTTACTGCGCTTAATGCAGGTACTGCCCCGGTTACAGCTATCATCACAGTTGTGCCAACGGCCAACGGTTGCACAGGCGCAGCCCAGCCCGATACCGTGGTGATCAACCCTACACCTACAGTTATTGCTTCTGCACCACAAACAGTATGTAATGGTGCACCTACAAGCCTGGTCACTTTCAGTGGGTCACCTGTGGCTAATACCTCTTATAACTGGACCAATAATAACACCACAATTGGCCTTGCTGCCGGTAACTCTGGTAACATAGGCATATTTAATGCCATTAATACCACAGCAACAGTGGCTGCAATAGCTACCATTACAGTAACACCGGTAGCCAACAGCTGCCCCGGTACACCACAAACTACCAGCATAACAGTGAACCCCACACCCAATGTAGGGATATCACAACCCAGCCAGCCGGTATGTGCAACTGCAAATACAGCGCAGCTGTTCTTTGGCGGTACTGCAACAAGTACCATTTTCAACTGGACCAATAATAATGCTACCATAGGGCTGGGTGCAACTGGTACAGGTACTAACATACCATCATTTACAGCTATTAATAATGGTACCACTCCAATACTGGATACCATAACAGTAACCCCGGTAGCCTTTGGCTGTGTGGGTGCCAAGGCTATTACCACTATAACGGTAAACCCCATACCAACAGTTGCAGCCACACCGCTCAACCAGTCTGTATGCAACAATGCACCGACTGCCATAACCTTTACCAGCCCGGTAGCAGGCGCTACCTATAACTGGACCAACAGTAATACCGTTGTTGGCCTGGGTGCAACAGGTGCAAACAATGTGGGCTTTACAGCAAGGAATACAGGCATTGTTCCTATAGCTGCGTCAATAAGTGTTATCCCTGTAGCCAATGGTTGCGCGGGTGCACCACAGGTAGCCACCATTATTGTTAACCCCACCCCCACTGTAGTAGCTACCCCGGCTACACAGAGCTGGTGTACAGGTGGCCTTACAACTCCTGTCACCTTTAGTGGCACCGTGAATGGTACCAGCTATTCCTGGGCCAACAACAATACTTCTACAGGTCTGGGCCTGAACGGATCGGTCATCATCCCATCCTTCACAACAACAAATACAACCCAGTCCCAGAATGTTGCCACAGTTACGGTAACCCCCATAGCCAATGGCTGTGCCGGTCCATCGCAGCCGGTAACCGTAACAGTCAATCCATATCCTATTGCAGTAACCAGTGCATCGGCCAATACTACCAGCTGCTCAAACGATAGTGTAACATTGAATTCAAATACGGGCAGCACATTTAGTTACCAGTGGTTGTTCAATAATGCAGTCATACCCAATGCTATTAATGCAATATACTATGCGCACCGCACGGGTACTTATTCGGTGAAGATAAATTCAAGGGGTTGTGCCAGCACCTCCAATGGTGTGCCGGTGATCATTAAAGCAATACCACCAGCACCCATTTACAACATAGGTGGCAGGCTGGCGCTGTGCCCTGGTGATAGCGTTATCTTAGGCACAGTAACTGCTTATAACCCATCCTATACTTACCAATGGCAGAGCAATGGCAGCGATATTCCCGGTGCTACTAATGTAAGCTATACCACTCTGGGAGCAGGAAACTATGATGTTCGGGTGATAAGCGGCGCATGTACCAATACATCGGCCGTGCTTACCGTAACAGCCAATCCGGCTCCGCCAATATCTGGTTCTATATCGGCTGCTAATGGCGCTGTATGTCCTGGCGGTAGCGACCTGCTTCATTTTGATACATCATCATATGCTTATCAATGGTATCGTAACAATGTGATTATACATGGCGCCACCACAAGTAATTATAATGCTACCAATGCGGGTAGCTATACCGTAGGACTTACAACCAGTTTGGGCTGTACTGCGTTTACCGGCGTTGAAACCATTACGACAGGTACTGTACCGGTGCCCGTTATTATCCAGTCTGACAATCAGTTGTGCACACAATTGCCAGGCACATACCAGTGGTACCTGAATGGTACAGCTATTACAGGACAAACAGGATCATGTTTCACCCCAGGCCCACAGGCTGGTTGTTATACTATAGCTGTTACCAATGCATCGCAATGCATGGGTATAAGTACACCTTTCTGCTATAGCACAGCAGTAAATAATATAACTCCGGCAGAAATTAAACTGTATCCTAATCCTGCAACAAACATTGTGAACATCAGCTCACCAGAAAGTGTAAATATAATCATCAACAGTCTCAACGGTAAACAGCTGATGTACGTAGAGCATGCAACCACAATAGATATTAACAAACTAGTCAATACTATCTATTTGATAAAAATATATGATAAAAATAATGCACTTATTAAAATAGAAAAATTGGTAAAAACAAGCTGGTAATAGATAGGAAAATAAGTTAAATAGTAAATGCAAACAGGCATTCTTTGGAGTGCCTGTTTGTATTTGTGCTATGTTGGAGAACTATAAAACAACAAAAAATACGTAAATAATAAATATAATAAGAAAGCATCTTATTGTATGAAACATTATATGCCATTGATTTACGCATAAGATATCAAAAATTACGATGCAGAATGTTAATACATTTGTTGTATTTGGAATAAACGCTAATATTTACATATATTTTGTGGCATCTTTTTGAAAAATTATCTGATGTTAAACCTGGTAAAAAGATAAAGCACTTTTTTTAACAAACAAACTCTAATCCTTCGTCCTATGTAATAGGTTGCTTTTTAATGTAATCCCACATCATCTATACTATAACATCCACATCTATGAAAAACAAATACCTTAAAAGGTCGTTTACGACGTTACGTAATTTAATGCTATGCATTGTGCTATTATTTGGTGCAATCAGTAGTAAAGCACAGACATCATTGTACTCAGAAGGAGCAGATCTTTCTGGCACATATCCCGGCACTTCAGTCGGCACTATTTCATCAGCAGGTTCTTACACTGTTTCCGGTACACTTAACAGTTCAAATGATCTGCAAGACTGGTTTCAATTTACTTTAGATGCCGGCCTGGAGCTAAGTAATGTTAGTTATAGTGTAAGTGGGCCATCAGGGTTTGACGGCTCCTGGAATATGAATGGCTATTATTCAAATGCTATTAGCGGGAATGGCAGCGCAAACATGGATGTTACTCCCGGAGGTTTCTCTTATCCTTTTACTGCAGGAACTTTTGCAATCTTAATGAGTGCAAACTTTTCAGCTGGTAACTCATACGTGGTTACTATGACAGTTACCGGTACTGCCACAAACACTGCTCCAACTTTTGTGAGCAGCAGTCCACAAGCTTTAACAGTATGTAAGAATGCAAGTGCTACCAGCATTGTTTCATTATTGCATGTAAGTGATATTGACGCCAGCCAGACAGAAACATGGAGCCAAGGTGCGGCCCCCAGTCACGGAACATTAAATTTTACTTCTGCAACTGCAAGCTCTGGCGCTACCGATATTACTCCCGGAGGTACCATTACCTATACGCCCACAAATGGCTATAGCGGTAGTGATGCCTTTACTGTATCGGTAAGTGATGGTACATCAACTGCAAACATGGTTGTAAATGTAACAGTGGATGCACCTCCGGCAATAACAGGAGCTCCAGGCAACGCTACTATTTGTTCTGGTAGCAATACCAGTTTTTCAGTTACCGCAACAGGTACAGGATTGGGTTACCAATGGAGGGTGAGTACAGATGGTGGCGCTACTTATAATAATCTGAATAATACAGGCATCTATAGCAACGTTACCGCATCAACATTAAATCTTACTGCAGCCACCGCAGCAGCGGATGGTAATATGTATGAATGCGTGGTAAGCGGTACTTGTACACCGTCTGTAACAAGCACTCCTGCTACACTCAACATTAATTCCTTACCTGCCATTACTCTTAATCCATCTAATAACACTATTTGTTCTGGTGGTAATACCAGCTTCTCAGTTGCCGCAACAGGTACAGGGGTAAGTTACCAATGGAAGGCGAGTACAGATGGCGGGGCTACTTATAATAATCTGAACAACACCGGTATCTATAGTAATGTTACTGCATCAACATTAAACCTTACAGCAGCTACTACCGCAGTAAATGGCAACTTGTATAAATGTGTAGTGAGCGGTACTTGTACACCAGCTGCCACAAGTGCACCTGCAACATTAACCATTAATTCATCACCTGTTATTACACTCAACCCATCTGGTAATACTATTTGTTCTGGTAGTAATACTAGTTTTTCAGTTACCGCAACAGGTGCAGGGTTGACGTACCAATGGATGGTGAGCACAGATGGCGGAGCTACTTATAATAATCTAAGTAATACAGGTATTTATAGCAATGTTACCTCTGCAACGCTTAACCTAACTGCGGCCACTATGGCAGTAGATGGTTACATGTATGAATGTGTAGTGAGTGGCACTTGCACACCGTCTGTAACAAGCACCCCTGCTACACTCAACATTAATTCCTTACCTGCCATTACACTTAACCCATCTGGTAACACCATTTGTTCCGGTGGTAATACCAGCTTCTCAGTTACAGCAACAGGTACAGGAGTAAGTTACCAATGGAAAGTAAGTACAGATGGCGGGGCTACTTATAATAATCTGAGCAATACAGGTATCTATAGTAATGTTACTGCATCAACATTAAACCTTACGGCAGCTACTACCGCAGTGAATGGCAACTTGTATGAATGTGTAGTGAGCGGTACTTGTACACCAGCTGCCACAAGTACGCCGGCAACATTGACAATAAACTCATCTCCTGCTGTTACACTCAATCCATCAGATAATACCATTTGTTCTGGTGGTAATGCCAGCTTCTCAGTTACTGCAACAGGCGCCGGATTGACGTACCAGTGGATGGTGAGCAGTGATGGTGGCGCTACCTACAGTAATTTAAGTAATACAGGCATCTACTCTAATGCTACCACGGCAACATTAAATATTACCGCGGCTACTACAGCAGAGAACGGCTACGTATATGAATGTGCAATAAATGGTACCTGCGTACCAGGTACAACAAGTACAGGCGCTACACTGACTGTTAATCCATTACCTAATGTATCAACAGTACCAGACCAGGCTGTGTGTAACACGTTTGCTTCAACTGCGGTTACATTTAGTGGCAGTATAGTATCGGGTACTACTTATAGCTGGACCAATAATACAACCTCAATAGGTCTTGCTGCCAGCGGCGCTACTGGTATTCCATCATTTACTGCTGTAAATACAGGCACAATACCTGTAGTAGCTTTAATAACTGTTATCCCTACTGCTAACGGGTGCCCTGGGCCATCAACTAGTTTCAAAATATTTGCAAATCCTACTCCAGCTGTAACAAGCATACCTGCCAGCCAATCAGTTTGTAATAATTCCAGCACCAGCAGTATTACTTTCACCAGCAGTACACCCGGCGCTACGTTCGCCTGGAGTACCAATACCCCTTCAATAGGCCTTGCGGCATCTGGTGTTGATTCAGTACCATCTTTTATAGCTATAAATACTACCAACGCCTCAATATCTGCCAGTGTTGTAGTATCGGCCATTGCCAATACCTGCATAAGTGCCCCACAAATTGCCACTATTGTGGTAAACCCAATACCTGCATTGTCTTCTATTACAGCAACACAAACGGTATGTAATAATACTGCCACTGCTGCAATAGATATTACAAGCACAGTTACAGGTTCTACTTATACATGGGGCAATAATACTCCTTCTATAGGGTTAGGTGCAACAGGTAGTGTTACTGACAGCATATCTCCCTTTACTGCAATAAATACAGGCACAAGCCAGATAACTGCTACAATAACGGTCACTCCTGTATTTAACGGATGTATTGGTACGTCACAGACCACGGGAATAATAATTAATCCAACACCTGTAGTAACAATTACACCTGCGGTACAAAGCGTCTGCAATTCTGCCAATTCCAGTTCTATAGCATTTACAAGCAGTGTTACGGGTACTAGCTATACATGGGCTAATAATAATACTTCAACAGGGCTTTCTGCGTCAGGTGCTGGCCTTGTACCATCGTTTGCAGCTGTAAACAATGGCTTAACACCCATTACCGCAAACATCACCGTTACACCTACTGCCAGTACATGTGTGGGGATACCACAGATGGCCACAATAACTGTTGAGCCTACACCAACTGTAAGCCTTAGCCTTGCAAGCCAAACGTTGTGCGATGGCACTGCAACTACAGCCATTACAGAGACTGGAACAGTAAGTGGTACTAATTATACATGGACCAACGATAACACGTCCATCAACCTTGCCGCTACCGGTACAAATGCAATAAGCAGCTTTATAGCCACTAATACCACAACTGCTCTTGTAACTGCTAATATAACAGTAACACCTGTAGCCAATAGTTGTGCAGGTGCACCACAGACTACTACTATATTAGTAAACCCAACCCCTGTGGCAGTCCCAACTCCGGCCAGCCAGCAGGTATGTAATACTGCAGCTACCAGCGCTATAGCATTCACAAGTGCGGTGGGCGGTGCTACTTATACATGGACAAGCGATATTACTACTACAGGAATAGCTGCCAGTGGCACAGATAATAATATAGCCTCCTTCACAGCAACTAACAATACAACAGCTCCTGTAACATCGACCATTACTGTTACACCTACTGCAAACACATGTGTAGGGCTACCCCAAACTGCCACAATAACTGTTAACCCTACACCAACTGTAAGCCTTAACCTTGCAAGCCAAACGGTGTGCGATGGTACCGCAACTACAACCATTACGGAGACAGGAACAGTAAGTAATACAACCTATAGGTGGGCGAACAATACGCCATCTATCAACCTTGCAGCGAGTGGTACAAATACAATAAACAGTTTTACCGCAACAAATGCTACAAGCGCTCCGGTAACAGCTACTATAACTGTAACACCAAGGGCCCATAGTTGTTCTGGTGCACCACAGAGTACTACTATATTGGTAAATCCAACCCCTGGGTTTACCTCAAGCCTGGTCAGCCAGGTAGTTTGTAATAATGCAGGCACTACAAGCATAACGTTTACAAGTGCAGTAGCAGGTACAACCTATACATGGTTAAACAATAACATCAGTACATCGTTAGTAGCTGCAGGGGCGGGCAACGTGCCGGCTTTCACTGCTGTTAATAATAGCTTAGTTCCTGTTACATCAATTATTAGTGTTACACCTTCTGCAAATACCTGTGTAGGCGCAATACAAACCGATACAATAACAGTTAACCCAACACCAACTATAAGTTTAAGCCCGGCAGCCCAAACAGTATGTAATGCTACATCAACAACTGCTATTGTGGCAACTGTACCGGTAAGCGGAACCAATTATACATGGACCAATGACAACACGTCCATCAACCTTGCGTCAACCGGTAGTGGTGATATAGGGAGTTTTACTGCGGCTAATTTAAATACAGCGGTTGCGACAGCTCATATAGTAATGACTCCAACAGCCAATGGCTGTGTAGGCGCAACGCAAACTGCTTCTATTACAGTAAGTGCAAATCCTGTAGTTATAGTCTCTGCTGCTACACAGTCGGTATGTACTAATGACACCTCTACTACACTGTTTTTTAGCAGTGCTGTCGCTGGAGCTACTTATACATGGACCACTGATAATACATCAATAGGACTGGGTGCATCTGGCAGTAATGATAGTATTGCAAGTTTCACTGCAACCGATACAAGTGCTATTGCTCCGACTAGCGCTAATATTTCAATTATTGCAACAGCTAATGGTTGTATTGGTACAACACAAACAGCTACGATAACTGTAAATCCAATACCTGTAGTTACAGTAACCCCGGCTATCCAAACAAGGTGTAATAACGCCGCAACTGCTGCAATAAGATTCACTGGTAGTGTAAGCAATGCTACATATGCATGGACAAATAATACTGCAGGCATTGGGATCGCAACAAGTGGTACCGGCGACGTAGCATCGTTCACTGCATTAAATGCAGGTACCATACCAGATACTGCTATAATCACTGTAATACCTACGGCAAATGGCTGTTCCGGCCTTCCGCTATCTGATACATTGATCATTAAACCTTCGCCTTCTGTTATTGTATCTGCACCACAAACAGTATGTAATGGCGCTTCTACAAGAGTTATTACCTTCACTGGCTCTCCACTGGCAGGAACAAGTTATAGATGGATAAACAGTGACTCAAGCATAGGCCTGGTTGGCAAAGGCACCGGCAGAATTGCCGTATTTGATGCCGTGGATACATCAATTAGTGTAGCCACCGTGGCTGTCATTACTGTTACACCTGTAGCAAAAGGATGCTTCGGTCAACCACAGACAACTACGATAACCGTTAATCCTACACCTGATGTAATATCATCAATGGTTAGTCAGCCTGTTTGTAATAATACACTAACCAGCCCCTTGTACTTCACAAGTGATGCCCCCGGAGCTAATTTTAACTGGACAAACAGTAATGCAGCTGCTGGCCTTTCTTCTGGTAACGGCAACGGTAGCATAGCTCCATTTATAGCTGTTAATAGCGGTACTACACCTATGCTGGATACAATAACAGTGACTCCCGTAGCTTTCGGCTGCGTAGGGGCGCAGAGTATCAATATAATCACTGTTAACCCTACACCTGTGGCTGCAATTACACCACAGGGTCAATCGGTATGCAATAATACACCTGTCAATATAACTTTTGGCAGCGCAGTTACTGGAACTTCGTTTAACTGGGCCAATTCTAACACCTCTGTTGGGCTTGGTGCTACCGGTTCAAGCGACATAAACTTTACCGCTGTAAACAATGGCATTACACCTACGCAGGCAACCATCAGCGTTATTCCTATGGCGAATGGTTGTACAGGTACCCAACAGACCACGATAATAACCGTTAACCCTACACCTGCAGTAGTGGCAACGCCTGCTACACAATCTGTTTGTACAGGCAGCGGCACGGCACAGGTAAACCTGGCTGGTGCGGTAAGTGGTACGCTTTATGTATGGACGAATAACAACATTGCAACTGGCCTGGGTGTGACTGGAACTGGGAATATCCCATCTTTCATCTCAGTTAATACAAACCCATTCCCAATAAGTTCTACAGTAATGGTTACGCCTACAGCCAATGGTTGTACCGGTGCACCGCAACCTGTAACCTTAACTGTCAACCCGTACCCTTTTGCTATAGCAAGTGCTTCAGCCAATACCTCTAGTTGTGTTAACGACAGTGTGATACTCAGTTCAAACACAGGCAGTAATTACAGCTACCAGTGGTTATTAAATGGTGCTACAATATCTAATGCTACCGGTTCGGTGTATGGTGCCCATACATCAGGTGCATATGCGGTAAAAATAACTGCTTTGGGCTGTGGCTCCACATCAAATGCTGTTACAGTAGCTGTTCATGCTGTACCGCCTGCTCCTATATACAATGCAGGGGGCAGTCTGGCTTTTTGTCCTGGCGATAGCGTTACATTGGGTACAATAATTAGTAGCAACCCACGCTATACTTATCAGTGGCAGAGTAACGGCAGCGACATCCCTGGGGCTACCAGTGCCAGCTATACTACTTACGGCGCTGGCAACTACGATGTGCGGGTTATAAGCGGTGCATGTACCAATACATCTGCTACACTCGCAGTAATAGCTAACCCGGCACCATCAATATCTGGTTCTATATCGGCTGCTAACGGTGCTGTATGTCCTGGAGGTAGCGATATGCTTCATTTAGATTCGTTTACTTATAACCTCTATCAGTGGTACCGTAACAACGTAGCAATACCTGGGGCTACCACAAGTAATTACAATGCTATGATTGCGGGTAGTTATGCTGTAGGTGTTACCAATAGTGCCGGCTGTACTGCCTTCACAAGTGTTGAAACTATTACTACTGGTGTAGTACCTGTACCGGTTATCACACAGTCGGCTAACCAGTTGTGTACACAAGCGCAAGGCACATACCAGTGGTTCCTGAATGGTACAGCTATCAATGGCCAAACAGGCTCATGTTTTAGCCCTGGCACACAAGCTGGTTGTTATACAGTAGCTGTTACAAATGCATCTCAGTGTACAGGTGTAAGCGTGCCATACTGCTATAGTACAGGAGTAAATAATGTAACTCCTACAGAGATAAAGCTGTATCCAAACCCGGCAACCAATGTTGTGAACATCAGCTCACCTGAAAGTGTGAATGTAAGCATCAATAGCCTGGACGGTAAACAGCTGATGTATGTAGAACATGCTACAGCTATAGATATCAGTAAGCTGGCTAACACTATTTATATGCTTAAAGTATATGATAAAAACAACACACTCATTAAAATAGAAAAACTGGTGAAGACGGGTTGGTAAAAATATCTGTTAACCTGTAAAATGCAAATGGACACTCTTGAGTGTCCATTTGCATTTTACAGGGGTTTGGGATAAATAATGTTGTGGCATTTTATTTATATTACTCAGGCAATAGAATTTGCCTTATTACCTTTGAATATGTACCGCACGTACCTGACCGTTTTAATATTGCTGTACAGTCTTACTGCACGTGGTCAGCAATATGTATATGATTATGATGACAACTGCCGCAAGGCTTATAATGCCTATATAGGCCTGCAAATGCCAGAAGGCGATGCGGCAATATATGCCGAGATAAGGCAACACCCCTACAACCTGATGGCAACCTATATTGCCGATTACGGAGATTTTTTATCACTCTTATTCAGCGGCGATAAAAACAGCTATGTACAGCGGAAAGATCACCTGGAAGAGCGCATAGATATTTTGGAAAGGGGCAGTCACGATTCACCATGGTATCATTTCTGCAAGGCGGGGTTATACTTGCATTGGGCGTTGGTACGCATCCGCTTTAACGATAACCTGGGCGCTGCACTTGTCTTTAGAAAATCTTATTTGCAAAGCGATGAAAACCGGAAAAAGCATCCTGACTTTACCTATAACCAACTCTTTTATGGCCTGGAGCAAACAGTGACCGGAACGATACCCGAAAACTATAAATGGATAGCTGTTTTATTTGGACTGAAAGGTGATGTAAAGAAAGGTATAGCTAACCTCACCGAGTTTGTGAACACACACACTGACGAAGATCCACTAAAGGCTGAAGGTGTTATTTACTACCTGTATCTCAGGTTCTACCTGTTATCGCAAAGGGCAGAGGTGTGGGATTATATAAACAGTAGTAAACTGAATACGCACAACAACCTGCTGTATGCCTTTTTAAAAGCCAATGTGGCCCTGAATTACCGCAAAGCAGATGCCGCAGTGCAAGCCATGACAGAGGCGCAAAGCAATAAATACTACAGCCGTTACCCCATATTTGATTATGAAACAGGTTGCGCCTTGCTGAATAAACTTGACCCTGCTTGTATAGGCTACTTTGAACGGTTCCTGAAAAACTACACCGGTAAGCCTTATGTAAAGGATGCGTGGCAGAAAATGGCGCTTTACTATTATGCAAAAAACAATGGGACACAGGGCAACTATTGCCGCGACAAAATACCGGATGCAGGCAATACAGCTACAGATGCAGATAAACAGGCGCAACGATTTGCTGAGAATAAAATAGTACCCAATACTTACATACTGCAGGCCCGCTTGCTGATAGACGGTGGTTATTATAACAGGGCTTTGGAAATACTGCTGAAAATGAATGACAAAGGTTTGCCCATACAAGATCAGCTGGAATATGACTTCAGGCTGGCGAGGGCTTACGATGAACTGGGGAACCATGAAAAAGCTTTGCAGCTCTACCAGGCTACCATAAACCTCGGTAGCGAAAGGCAAGAACATTTTGCTGCGCGTGCTGCCTTGCAAATGGGGTTCCTATACGAAAAAGAAGGCAAACGCAACGAAGCTATCCAGCATTTTAAAGAGGCCCTAAGTATGCGCGATCACGATTTTCAAACATCTATAGACCAGCAGGCAAAGGCCGGCATCAATAGGCTGGGGGAGAAGTAAATTGGTAGCATTGTATATGAGATCGCCCGGTGTTTATTTCTATAAATATGCGCCGTTATGATATTAATATATTAAATTAGTATCGTTTTACTTATTTACCTGCTAGCACTATAATATGCGCCGTATCCATATTGCCCTGCTTACCCTTTTTTTGATCCTGGTGCATGGGCAAATTGTTTTTGCGGTTCCCGGCATTGCACCTGCTGCCGCAAAAATGGCTGCCATACAGCAAGCGTCACACCTGCTGTTCACAGAAAACCGTGGCCAGGTTATAAATGATAAAGGACAACCACGCCCCGACATACTATTTACTGCCCATAGCGGTACAACACAGCTCTTTCTTACTGCCACAGGTATCAATTACCAGTTCAACAAAATTACCTGCCCTGAAGATCACGATAAGTTGCATAAAGACCCTCGAGAGCAGGCGGAGCTGTCAAAAGAGACAAAGAAAGAGACCTATCGGTTTTCATTATCACTTGCTGGTGCTAATCCAAACGCTATCATCCGCAAAGAGGCCAAGAATATCTACACCGAAAACTTCTATACTTCTGGCTGTCCTGATGGTATAACAAACGTAGGTACCTACGAAAGAATAGTGTACGAAAACGTGTACCCGCAAATAGACTGGGTAGTGTATTGCAATGGCAACAAACTGAAGTACGATTTCCTGGTACACCGTGGCGGCGACCCTAAACAAATAAAACTGAAAATAGATGATGCGCAAAGTGTGCAGATAACAGAAGCTGGTGAACTGCTGATGAAGACAACATTAGGCGAAGTGAGAGAGGATGCACCAGTAAGTTATGCAGGTGACCTACTAGTAAAAACAGCTTTTACACACAATGACGACGGGAGCATTGGCTTTGATGTGGAAGAGTACGATGGCGGTGAACTGCGAATAGACCCGAGTGTGGAATGGGGCATGTATTATGGAGGGAGTAGCAATGACGAGTTTTGGAGTATAGCAACAGAGCAATCAGGAGACATTGTATGCGCAGGGTATACGGAATCGCCAGACTACGTTGCTTCAACGAACGGTTATCAAATAGTCAATGGCACGGGTGGTGATGCCCTATTGGTGAAATTTGACAGCTCCGGCAACAGGTTATGGGGTACATACTATGGGGGAAGCAGTAATGACGCAGGGCTTTCTTGTACAATAGATGCCTCAAGTAATGTATATATGGCAGGCTATACTTTCAGTACAGGACTCGCGACTCCCGGCGCATTCCAAATATATCTAATCGGCCAAGAAAATGCTATGCTTGTAAAATTTTCCGCAACAGGTGCCCGGCTATGGGCAACTTATTATGGTTCTGGTATTGAGGATGCCGGCTATGGTTGTAAAACTGATGCTGTCGGTAATGTATACTTGGCAGGAAGTACAAGTGCCGCAACTGGTATCGCTACAAACGGAGCATATCAAACAACATATGGTGGTGGAGGCGACGATGGCTTTTTGGTCAAATTCGATTCTTTAGGAAACAGGCTATGGGGTACTTATTACGGCGGCAATGGTACAGACAGGGCTGGGGGGATAGTTACAGATGCTGCTTCAAATGTATACATTTCAGGGTTTACTACTTCAAGTGCCGGGATAGCAACTTCAAACGCATACCAGGTATCCTTGGGCGGCGGAATTGATGCATACTTAGCGAAATTCGATTCTTCGGGTGCTCGTCAATGGGCTACATATTACGGTGGTAGTGGTAATGAAAGTATTTACGAAAATACACTGGGTATAGATAGGTTTGGTAGTATTTATTTGTGCGGACCAACGTCCTCAACATCCGGAATAGCAAGTTCTGGTGCATATCAAACGGTATATGGTGGCGGGACAGATGCATTCATTGTGAAGTTTAATGCAGACGGCATTCGTAAATGGGGCACATACTATGGCGGGAGTAAAGTGGATAATTGTTTTGGAACGGCTTTTGACTCTATGGGCAACATTTATGCTGTTGGTTATACGGCGTCTGATTCAGGTATAGCAACAGTGGACGCATACCAGAATGATATCGGAGGGCAAACTGATGGTTACATGGTAGAATTTGACAGTACAGGGATAAGAAAATGGGCAACTTACTTTGGTGGTAATGAATCCGATGGCTTTTACGGTTGTGGGTCAGATATTTTTGGTCGTATTTATGCCGTCGGGTACATCGCTTCAAATATGTACATGCCGGCAGATAGTAATAGCCAAACAATTTATCACGGCGCTGAAGATGGGTTATTGGTGAAGTTTTCAAATCAACAGTCAGACATTATAACCGGTATTATTTCAAATTCTTTGTGTCCTGGTAGCACCGTCAATATTCCTTTTATAACAACCGACACCTTTTCAAACAATAATATTTTCACTGCACAGCTATCAGATGCTGCAGGGTATTTTTCTTCAACGGTAAATATCGGTACGCTTAATGGGACTACGACTGGCAGCATTACAGTAATCATCCCGACTAATATCCCTTCAGGCACTAGCTACAGGATACGCGTTGTAAGCAGTAGTCCCGCTCTTATCGGTACAGATAACGGTAGTAACCTTACTATAAATGCATTGTTAACTCCCATAATAACCACCGCCAAAAAGCAGCTTTGTGCAACTGGTTATACTACTTATCAGTGGTACGTTAATGGAGTTAAACTGGCAGGGCAGGTAACACCATGTATTACACCACTCGAAGATGGTGAGTACACGGTAGCAGTGACAAATGGCGCAGGCTGTGAAGGAACAAGTCTGCCATACGATTTGCATAAGGGTTACATCATTGTAACATTATACCCCAACCCTGCCAGTAACGTCCTTTACATAAATGCATCAGAAAATGTAGATGTATTTATTTATACCATTGATGGCAGGAAGGTGATGGCTGTTGATAATGCAACCGCAATAGATCTGCACAAACTGCCCAATGCCATATATATGGTCAAGGTTTATGATAGTTATGGCAGGTTCATCAAGTCTGAGAAACTGGTAAAAGTTGAAGAATAGATTAGGCAAAGCTCACGCACTTCTCTGGGTACTCCGTAGCATGTTTGTATATGAGGTTGCGCACGTAATCGTTATCCTGTAGGGGTTCTATTTGTTTTTCAAGGCCGTCTATATTCTTAAGCCAGCCCTTGTCTGTTATGTAGCCCATGCCGTAGAAATTGCCTTCCTTTATCAGTATGCAGCTGTGTTCATTATCGTCAATGCCTTTGTCTATCAGCACAAAGCTGGGCAGCCTTTTCTGCATCCAGTTTATGGCATCGGTAACCCTTGCATTATAATCTGCTACGCTGATGAGTGCTGTACACGTGCCGGTGCAGGTATCGGCAGCCTTTCCGTTGGTGCAGTCAATATCCTTCCCCATGTTGCACAGGCGCGCGCAAAGGCCAAATTCTGTTACCAGCTCGCGTATGCGGGTATGCCCCTCGGTTATAGTATTAAAGGTGTAAATAGGCTTGTAAAATTGTTTGTTCTTCTCTACCGTAAAGCGTTTGTACCCATTCATATCCTCATACACAAACAACCCGAACTTTGGGAGATAGCCACGCTGGCTGCGGTTGTAAATAGGCCATAACCTGCGTATCTCAGTACTTTCCAGTATGTGCGCCATCAGGTCGGTACCGCATTCTTTATAGCTTATTTTGTGTATGTCGCGCAAAAAATCCTGTTTCTGCTTGGTGGGCTTGTTATTAGCAAAATGACTTTTTACCCGCTTCAGCAAATTTTTGGCTTTACCTACATATATGGCCTTACCGGCGGCATTATAAAAGTAATACACACCTGGTGTCACGGGCATCTGGTCCAGGTCGCTTACAGGCAGGTGGGGTGGCAGGTATTGTTCTTTGTTGCGGCCCTTCAGCATACCTTTTATCACGCTTTCGGTGTCGCGGTTCAGCAGTATAGCAAACAGGTTTGCTGTAGCCATAGCATCGCCGCCAGCGCGGTGGTGATTAGTAAGGCTTAGGTTCAGCTGGTGGCTCAGCTTGCTCAGGCTATAGCCATTCAGCCCGGGCAATATTTTACGGCTGAGCCTTACCGTACATAGCTTGGGGGTGTTGAGGTCTAAGCCGCAAACCTGCAGGTGGTGTTTTACAAATGAGTAGTCGAAATTTACGTTGTGGGCTATAAATACCTTGTCTTGCAGCAGGCTGTGTACATGGGGCGCTACCTCTTCAAAAGCGGGTGCATTGGCTACCATTTCATTGGTAATACCGGTGAGGTTTTGTATGAACCAGGGTATGGGACGATGCGGGTTGACGAGGGTCTCGTAAAAGTCCAGCACTTTTTCCCCGTCGTGTATTACAATGGCTATTTCGGTTATGCCGTTACCCATGGCATAACTTCCGGTGGTTTCAATATCTACAACAGCATACAACATCAGGGATCACAATTGAAAAGCTGTTAAAGTTACCAACTTTATATTTTTTAAGAACATGCGGACGGGAATATAATATACGGGCAAAAAAAAGCCCCTGCATGTGCAAAGGCTCTAAGTATATTTATTAAAAATAGTATTAGTTGGTATAACCGCTAATGCCGGAGTTATTTTGTGTGGTACCCGACAGGTCATCCACCAGTGGTGAACATTCTATTACGCCATTGATATTCTCTTTCCAGATAACGCTACCCTGTGCAGTATCCAGCGCATAAAAGTTCTTATCGTACCCGCCAATGTAAACGTATGGGCCATAGACCAAGGGCGAAGACTTAATAAGGCCTGTAGTAAGCAGAGACCACTTAATGGAACCGTCCAATACATTGACCGCGTAAAAATGATAATCGAAACAGCCGAAGTAAATTACGTTTGCAACTTCAATAGGCGATGAAATAACACGTTCACCCAGGCTGTCTATCCATCGGGGCTTACCTGTAGCCGTATCTATACAATAAAAATGGTAGTCGTCACTGCCAAAAATACAGTTACCCTGATATACCGTGGGCGAGCTTTCTATGGAGCCTTTGGTTTTGTAAGACCAGCGCAGGTTACCCGTTGTGGCGTTAATGCAATACATAGTGCCATTCATGCCGCCTATATATACATACTGGCCCGATGTGGCAGGTGATGAATAAAATGCATTTGTGCTTCCCGTAGCATAACTCCATACACCGCCGCCCGTTAGCTTATCAATGGCGTAAACGCTGCCATCATAACTGGCATATATCAGGTTGCCGTGATAAATGGTAGGTGACGATTGTATTGCTCCGCCTGATGATGCTGCCCACCTGATAGTATCTGTGGGAATATCAATGGCATACAGCTGGTTGCTGCTTGTAGGATAGTATATAAGGCCACCATCAGCAATAGGTGTACCATACACGCTTGAATGCAGGTCTAATTTCCTTTTGAATGCGCCTGTTTTAGCATTTAGCTCAAATACAACTCCGCTCAATGTAGGTACGTACAAAGTTCCCTGGTACAGCAATGGGGATGCCACTATTTTATCACCCACATTATACTCCCAGTGCTTTGCGCTGGTCTGGGGGTCAAAAGCGTATATGAACTGGTTATCGCTACCTATAAATATGGATGGTGCATATGTAGGTGGCAAGGGATCGTCCTTACTGTATTGCTTGCTGCACGACGTAAAAAGGAAGCTTGCAGCAAAAAGCGTTATAACTATTTTAGTATAGGTATTGAGCATTTGTAAGTAAATTATTAAGACGTAATAATCGCAAGATAATCTTTTTGGAAAATATTTAATAGTACCTGCAATAAAAAAACCGGCCTTGAAATAAGGACCGGCTAAATATGATCGATTTGTTGTTTTTCTAAGCTACTGTGGCTTTTTCTTTATTTCGCTTTATTTGGGTTACCATGCTGTCAAAAGCCAGGTCGAAGGATTCTTCAAACGTCTTGCTCTCGTGTTTCACAAAATAGGAATGCTTGGGTACGTACACCTTTATTTCAGCAACCTTGTCCTTTATATTATGCACTACATTGTCAAGTCTCAAATAGACTTCCACACCTATTATCTTATCATGAAACGTCTTCAGTTTTTCCAGTTTCGCGGTTACATGATCCTTAAGCCTTGTATCGGCTTCGAAGTGCACTGTTTGAATTTGTACATTCATACTGTACGGATTTTTATGGTTAAAAAATAAATATTACCCTCTTGGGTGATTCAGTTTATGAATCTCCTTTAGCTTTTCTATGTTGTTATGCGTATAAACTTGTGTTGCTGCCAGGCTGCTATGGCCCAGCAGGTCTTTTATTGCCTGTATATTAGCGCCATTGTTCAGCAAGTGTGTTGCAAATGTATGGCGCAATACATGGGGGCTTTTTTTCTTTTGGGTGGTTACTTGTGCCAGGTAGGCTTTTACCGTGCGGTACACGTAACCTGCATATAGTTTTTCACCGGTAGTGGTATTCAGCAGGTATTGGCTATCGTATTGATCCAGCTGCTTTTTAGCAGTTATATAGTCTCTCAGGTCTTGCAATGTGGCTGGGTTAACGGGTATCAGCCGTTCTTTATTGCCTTTACCCAGCACTCTTATTTGCCCCAGGCTCCACTCCACGTCAGTTTCTTTTAACTGTAGCAGTTCTGCGCGGCGCATGCCGGTCTGGTATAAGAGGTCGCAGATCATACGGTCTGTAAAGCCCTTAAAGCCTTCTTCAAATTGTACTTCTTCCAGCAGGTTTTCTATTTCTGTTTCTTTAAGGTAAACAGGCAGGCGTTCAGGCAGGCGCTGTGCATGCAACTGGCGGGTGGGGTTTTTCTCCACCAGGCCGTTTTTCAGCAGATATTTATAAAAAGAGCTGAGGCTCGATATTTTGCGGTTAAGGCTGCGTGCAGTTAGTTTATTGTCTTTTAGCGTAGCCAGCCATGTGCGTATATGGAAATGAGTTATCTGTGTTGCAGATGAAATAGAGAATTCTGAATTGCAAAATATAATAAATTGTTCTATATCATTGCGGTATGCAGTTACCGTAAGTGGGGAGTAGCGTTTCTCGAAGCGCAGGTATTGTAAAAAATCCGTTAGCCAGTTTTCTATCATAGTAAAGCCCGGTACTGTAAATATAATCATTTACAGTACCGGGCGCAAATATATTTGTGAGAAAAAAGTTAAGGCCTGAGCCCACTTTTTTTAATCATCAAGTTTGCCTGATGCAAGCTGTTGCTTGTACACTGCCTTAAGCACTTGTGTACGTTGCCTGATGGACTTCTTAGTGTAGAACTGACGGTCCCTTAATTGGTTAAGGATACGTGCTTTCTCAAATTTTTTCTTGTATTTCTTGAGCGCCTTGTCAATGTTTTCGCAATCTTTGGCATCTAATATCAGCATAGTTATATACCCCCTTTGGTCGTTTAAGGAGTGCAAAAATAAGGAAAATTCCATTTTGAACAAATATTTTTCCACATAAAAGATATTGGGGGTAATTTTAAGCTGAAATAAGCGTTTAGTAAGTAAAGGAATTTTGCACATGAAAACGATCTCGCGCCTGTTTATTGCGGTTTGTGTGGTACTGGTGGCCTTGGTTTGTGCATGCCAGAAGCAAAGTAATAAGACGACCAATGGCGACCCGCGTCTTACTAATCCATATTGTAATGATCCCGCTGCGGTTAATTATAACTGGGGTTTTCCCGGTAAGCCGGATAATACAATTTGCTTTTATCCCAACGACTTGTTTGTAGGGAGGTATGTATATTCCGATTCTGTTTTGCAAAGTGACTTTACGCACACCTACACGCGCATAGATACACTGGTGATTACATCCAGCTCCCACACTGCGTTACTGCTTACCGGATTTTGTGCGCCGGGCGATACTTTGCATCTTACAGCCGGACTGGCTTTTTCAGCCACTTTAGATACTACAATCGGTACGGGACAACCCCTATGCCGCCCTGTAGATACAGTAAGCGGTACCTTAACCCGAAACCTTGCAGATACCATGCCTTATGTGCATGTATATTTTACGGTTGTTGCAGATACCGGTACTACTTACCATATAGGGCTAGCAGTAAAAATTAAATAAACTTTCATGTTTACAGGAATAATTGAAACCACAGGCACTGTGGCACACATAGCACACCATGGTTCTAATATAGACTTTACCATACAGTGCGGCATAACGCACGAACTTAAAATTGACCAGAGTGTAGCACACAACGGTGTATGCCTTACCGTGGTTGCTATAGATGGTGACACCTTCAAAGTAACAGCTGTAGCAGAAACACTGGCCAAGACCAATGCTGGCAACTGGCAAACAGGCGATACCATAAACATAGAACGTGCGCTAAAAGCAGGCGACCGTCTGGATGGCCATTTTGTACAAGGACATGTGGATGCTACTGCACAGTGTATAGAAAAGCAGACCCTTGAGGGTAGCTGGTTGTACAGGTTTAGGTTTGCGCCTGCCTTTGCACCATTGGTGATAGAGAAGGGGTCTATATGCATAAACGGGGTGAGCCTTACCGTTTTTAATGTTGGTCGCGATGAGTGTACCGTCACCATCATACCGTACACCTACACCCACACCAATTTTGGAGCAATAGAGGAAGGTAGTATAGTGAATGTAGAATTTGATGTGTTGGGAAAATATTTTTTAAGGAAGAGTGAACTGGACGCAATGGCGGTGCAATAATTTGCAAGGTTAGGTAATTGGGCCAGCCCTTCTTACTACATGGTTATTCTTTACTAAATAATCCTTATTTTAACACCAACCATAAATCAAAACATGCACAAATTAACTAACCTCGCATTAAGCGCACTTGCATTTTCTTTTATTATTACTACTGCCTGCAGCAAAAGCAGCAGTTCATCATCATCCAGCATTGTAGGCAGCTGGAAGGTTACCAAGCAATACCAGGACTATAATAAGAACGGCATCATGGATGCCAATGAACTGGATAGCAGTGTATTGATAGAAAGCGTTACGGTTAAATACAACTCAAATGGCAGTGGGATTGAGACTATAGTAGGCTTCCAGGAACCGTTTACGTGGAAACTTGTAAATAACAATACTTACCTGTTCACTACCGACACGACACAAAGCCCGCCTAACACCTACTTTAAAATTGCATCGCTTACCGCCACCAGCATGGAACTAATAGACACTACCGACCAGGCTAAAAGTGGTATAAGTTGGACCTTTTTTTCAAAACAATAATTTACACTCCTTTATTTTATAGTGGTTGTGCCTTAGTAGGTGCAACCACTTTTATGAGTTAACCATTCACATTACCGCTAAATTTATTGTCTCAATACATTTCTATATGTCTGTAATAGATAAGCTCGCTACATCGCTCAGCCGGCGAGACGAGTTACCCAACAAGGAGCTTGCACAGGAAATTGTTGGAAATAAAGATGCTGCTGCGGTTAAAGAGCTGGTACAGAACCTGCGCAATAAAAACAAAGGCATACAGGGCGATTGTATAAAAACATTGTATGAGGTAGCTGAGACAGAACCCACCCTTGTTGCTATATACGTAAATGATATTTTAGCCTTGTTGCACAGCAACAACAACCGTATGCAATGGGGTGCCATGACCGCCCCAAGCATGATTACCAATGAAGTCCCTAAAGATATCTACAATGCATTGGGAGCGCTGGGTGATGTGGCAGAGAAAGGTTCTGTAATCACCAAAGATCACTACGTAGCTATACTCGTGAAATTGGGTAAGATAAAAGAATATACCGACGATGTGCTGGTACTGCTGAACGAACAAATATTGAACAGTCCTGTTAATCAATTACCTACCTATGCAGAAAATGCGCTCCCAATTATTGATGAACAACATAAAGCGCTTTTTATAAAACATTTACTACCCGCCTTGCTGATGTAGAACTGGAAACAAAACGCAAGAGATTGGAAAAGGCATTAAAAAAGCTACGCAGTGGCAGTATTCCTAATCGCTAATAACATGTTTGCTCAGCTACTCTTTTGTTGATGTCATTGGTCCATTTTGTTTGCGCTGCAGCTATAGTGCCGTGGTTGGTTTGCTTGTCATACAGGTTCTGTTCAGCATCCAGTTCTTTCAATGCTTTTTCGCGGAGTGCATCCAGTTCCTGCTCATAGTGCTCGGGTGTGAAGGGATAGTTCTTAATTGCCGTCATAAGCTCGCAGGCTTTAAGGCCTGTCAGGTCAAAATGTTTTTGCTCGTGGTTGAGTGTGTGCGCATTCCTGCTGGCGGTTCTGCACCACGATCTGCTGATGCTGAATGTCGGCGTAATTACCACTTTTACAGTTGCCCTTCCATCCTGTATCTGGCTGTTGTACGATACACTGATGCCACTGTATGTTACTGCTACCGCACCCGGGTTTTGGTCGTCAGGTAGTCCTTTAAAATCGTCTAGTGTTAGTGGCCGCCTTGTGCGGTAGAGTATAAGGTCGTCATTGCCATTAGTTGTACCTTCCTCAACAGTCATTTTTATGCCGGTAGCTACCATTTTTCCGCTGGTGCTGAACTGGTTTTTATGGCTGGCCCACCATTCATCAAAACGGGTAAGGGTTTCATTAATATTTTTCCGCACCAGGCCTTCTATTGTTTGGCTTATTTCCGGTCCACCTTGTTGAGATGCATTGCCACTGTATTCTATTAATAACTGGTCTTGTATATAGTAGCCCACTCCTATCTCTACTACAACCTGCGGTGCGCCCGAACCATTTTTTTGGTACACTTTCAATTGCTTGATGTGTATATTTATGGCGGTAGTATTGTCGTTCTGCTTTACGTTCTGTTCTATAAATGCTTGCAAGGCTGGTGCTGCGCCTCCCTGCAAATTTATATTTACAAGCTTGCCTGTATGGTCTATATGCACAGCACCTATTGTAGTGGTATTTTCGCGGTCGTCAGTTACGTTCGCAATATGAAAATTGCGTGGCGCATACTCTATGGGTTGGTTCTTTAGTTTTATGGTTTTTACATCCTGCGCGTACGTGTGCACACAAGTAAGCAATGCCAGTACCAATAATTTGAATTTCATGCTGTTCAAAAA
>Ga0206982_1009_pt1 | contig 74177 bp, 61 predicted proteins | sample Alteio_BWMinCont_18_FD_153493 | JGI IMG/M metagenome (GOLD analysis project Ga0206982, IMG submission 153493) | Enriched cells from forest soil in Barre Woods Harvard Forest LTER site, Petersham, Massachusetts, United States -... | ecosystem: Environmental > Terrestrial > Soil > Temperate forest >... | reverse complement strand
AGCCTTACTAGTTAAAGATGATGCTGTTGATTAACAATACTGGTATTTGCTGATGCTGAATTAACCAATATGTCAATAAAACCTAACCCTAAAAATAAAACGCCTTCACTCCCAAAAGTGCCGGACCAGCGAAAAATTGCTGACGAAAAATTATGCCGGGCAATGGTTAACAGTATTGTTGACTACGCTGTGATTTTAACAGATCCCCTGGGTTTAATTATTAGTCTGAACAAAGGAGCCGAACTAATATTACAATACACCCAACGTGAGGTAATAGGCAAACCGATAACTATTTTTTATCCAGCCGAAACCTTATCAACCGATGGTCCTGAAATGAACTTACAGGAAGCCCTCATTAATAATAATTACCAGGTAAAAGGCTGGCGGATAAAAAAGGACGGCACGAAATTTTGGGCGAATATTCACTATACCGCATTGTACGATGAAAATCATGACCTATTAGGATACACTAAAATAATTTACGAAATAAAAGAAGATGAGGCAACCGAAAGGTCCGCTAAACTAAAGCATAACCCCGCAGAAAGCAATATTAGTTTCAGGAAGCTGATAGAAAATAGTTATAGCGGCATATCCCTGCTTGATAAAGATTTTAAAGTTATTTACAGGAGCCAATCGGCAGAAAGGATTAGCGGTTGGAGCACAACCGATGTGATAAAAAACGGCATGGATGAATTAATCCATCCTGGCGATAGGGAAAGGGTACATCAGTTATTTAATGAGGCGTTAAATTCTCCAGATTCGCCCAAAGCATGCGTCTATCAATCAAAACATTTTAACGGCCACTATATGTGGCTTGATTGCGTATTTACCAATTTTTTAAATGAACCCAATGTTAATGCAGTCGTTTGTAATTTTATTGATGTTACAGGAGAAAAGCATGCCGATAACTTGCTACATCAAACCGTACAGGAATTATCTGCTTTTAAATATGCGCTTGATGAATCAGCAATAGTTGCAATAACCGATCAAAAAGGAATTATCAAACATGTAAATGATAATTTTTGCAGGATATCAAAATATGCCAAAGAGGAGCTGATTGGGCAAGACCACCGCATCATCAATTCATCTTATCATGATAAGGCGTTTATAAAAAATCTGTGGACAACCATTGCCTCGGGAAAAATATGGAAGGGGGAACTTAAAAATAAAGCTAAGGATGGTAGTTTTTATTGGGTTGATACAACGATAGTGCCGTTTATTAATGAAAAAGGCAAACCGTATCAATATATAGCCATCCGGTCGGATATCACCGAACGCAAATTTGCCGAACTTGAGATCAAAAAAAAAACTACTCAAATTGAAACTTTGCTTGATAATATTTTAGATGGTTTTATTGCGCTTGATGAAAACTTATGTTATACCTATGCCAATAAACAAATTGAAAAAATCTTAGGCATTGAGCCTAAATCTTTAATTGGGAAATATATTTGGGATGTTTTCCCTGATTTGATTGGTTCAGAAATTTATGAAATTATAGAACGGGCAAATGCCGAGAAAATCACTTTAAATAATGAGGATTTTTATGAGCCATTAAACTCATGGCAGGAAAACAGAGTGTATCCGGCCGAAAATGGTGTTTCGGTATTTATAAGAGATATTACAGAACGTAAAATTGAAGAGCAGCAGGCAGCTTTGCTCGCTGAAATAAGTGCCATTTTTAATGAGCCATTGGAGTTGAATGAGATTCTTTACAAAGCATTAAATAAATTGGCCAACTATGGAAACTTTGATATGGCCGAAGCCTGGTTAACCTCGCCAAATATGAAGAAGGCCCACCTGGCTGTAAAATATGCTCCTACACCTGCTATGCGCACATTTTATAATGAAAGTGATGATATAAAGAGCCTCATAAAAGGAGAGGGGGTGCCAGGAATGGTTTGGGAGACCGGGGTTATTCAATTTATACCAAACCTTAATGAAAGTGAAAATTTTATCCGAAAAAAAGCTGCTCAAAAAGCTGGGCTCAAAAGTGCCTATGGAATACCCTTGCATTTTAAAAATGAAATTATAGGCATCCTTATTTTAGGATTAAACAGGGAAGAAAAAGAGCAAGGTGTTCTTACGGCTTTGTTCGAAAAGTTCAATAAGAGTTTTGGTGTAGAGATTCAAAGAAAGAAGCTAGAAGATGAATTGAACCACTTATTCAATTCGGCACCCGATGTTATATGTACTGCCGGAATTGACGGGTATTGGAAAAAAGTTAATCCGGCAATGATAAAATTACTCGATTATACGGAACTCGAATTATTAAACAGGCCATTGATGGAATTCATCCACCCTGATGACCGACAACCATCAACAACCCAATTCCAGGAAATTATTGAAGGAGAACCAATAGTCTATTTTGAAAACCGGTATATAACAAGATCGAGTAAAATAAAATGGTTTGCCTGGACAACATCGGCTGCTTCACCTGAAGGGCTGGTCTATTGTGTTGCTAAAGATATTACCGAGAAAAAAGAACTTGAAGATTTGTTAAAAAAAGTCAACAGCCTTGCCCGTATTGGCGGATGGGAAATTGACTTGTTAAAGGGCACCGTATACTGGTCAGATATCACAAAGGAAATTCATGAGGTTGAAGCCGACTTTAAACCTGATTTGGATGGCGCGTTAAGCTTTTATAAAGAAGGCGAGAGTAAAAATTACATCACTGAAAAGGTGAAATGCGCTATTGAGAAAGGAATGTCGTGGGATGTGGAATTGCAAATAATTACTGCCAAAGGAAATCAAAAATGGATAAGGGTAATTGGCGAAGCCGAAATGCAAGGTAATAAGTGTATAAGAGTATATGGCAGTTTTCAGGACATTGATGCCCGCAAAAAGGCGGAAATATCAGTCACTGAAATATTGGAGGATAGAAATACAATATTGGAAAGCATAGGAGACGCCTTCTTTGCTGTGGATAAAAATTGGACAGTTACTTATTGGAACAACATGGCCGAAAAAGTATTGGGGAAGGTGAAACATGAAATGCTTAACCGTAATTTATGGGATGTGTTTGGTGATTCTGTAGACTCATACTCTTATAAAAACTACCATTTGGCTATTGAAAGTAATACTGCTATGCACTTTGAAGATTATTATCCGCCGCTTGATAAATGGTACGAAATAAGTGCATACCCTTCTGAATCGGGGCTTGCCGTTTATTTTAAAGATATTACTGAAAGAAAAGTTTCTGAGAGCCGGCTTAAGGAATTGAACCAAAATTTGCAAATACAAACAAAGGAGTTGGAAACATCCAACGCCGAATTAGAGCAATTTGCTTATGTAGCCTCACATGATCTGCAGGAACCACTTAGAATGGTTACCGGATTTTTAACCCAATTAGAGCGAAAATATGGCGATATATTGGATGAAAAAGGTAAGCAATATATAAACTTTGCTGTTGATGGGGCTAAAAGAATGCGTCAGATAATACTTGATTTGCTTGAGTTTTCGAAAGTGGGAGTGATGGAGGAGAGTTTGGAAGATATAAAGGTTAATGAGCTTATTTCTGATATTATGGCCCTTTACCGCAAACAAATTGAAGAAAAAAAAACAACAATTTTATCTGACAATTTGCCGGTAATCCGGTCATTCAAGACCCCGCTAAGGCAAATACTAACAAACCTTATCAGTAATAGCTTAAAATACAGCAAGACAGGTACTCCACCCCAAATTAAGATTGAATGTATAGAGACACAAAGCCACTGGCAATTTTCAGTGAGTGATAATGGGATAGGTATTGAGCCGGTTTACTTTGATAAAATATTTATAATTTTTCAACGGCTGCATAGCAGAGATGAATATCCGGGCACTGGAATGGGCCTTGCTTTAGCAAAAAAAATAGTGGAAGGCCTTGGAGGGAATATTTGGTTAGAATCAACCGAAAACATAGGAAGCACTTTTTATTTCACCATTTTAAAAAATTAGCGTGTATGAAATCGATTGATATTTTATTGGTTGAGGATAATGAAGGCGACATAGTACTTACTACGGAGGCACTTGAAGAATGTAAAATAGTGAATAAGATAACTATTTTAAAGGACGGCAAAGCTGCAATTGACTTTTTTGAATATTTGAATGATAATACCGAAATGCCCGATATGGTTTTGTTAGATGTAAACCTGCCGAAAATGAGCGGTCATGAAGTGTTAATGTATATTAAAAGTAATGATAATTATAAACATATTCCGGTTATAATGCTCACTACCTCGTCATCTGAAAAAGACATTATGACGTCTTATAAAAATCACGTTAACTGTTATATTACCAAACCTATTGATGCTATTGACTTTATAAAAGCTATCGCCAAAATTGAAGACTTTTGGATCAATATAGTTTCCATCCCCAGAAATTAAAAAAAATGGCTACTGACAAACGCGAATACAAAATTTTTGTAATTGAAGATAACCCGGGAGATTTTGCCTTAGTGGAAGACTTCCTATTTGAACAAATTGTAGCTCCTAAAATAAGGCATGCTATGACTTACCAATCGGCCCTGGAAGCTTTGGCCGTCAACAAGTTTGATGTTATCCTTTTAGACCTTTCTTTGCCCGACAAAACCGGCGAATCACTTATTGAGGGTATAATTGAAATATGTAAAAATACACCGGTGATTGTATTAACCGGATATGTTGATTTTTCTTTTGGTGTAAGGTCAATTTCGTTGGGCATTTCAGATTATATACTGAAAGAAAACCTAACGCCAATGTCTTTATATAAAAGCATTATTTACAGTGTTGAACGTAAGAAAAACATTTCTGATCTTGAACAATCGGAAAAAAGATATAGTGATTTATTTAATTTAAGTCCGTTACCGATGTACGTTATTGATCTGGACTCGTTAAAGTTTCTTGATGTTAATAATGCTACCATTATTCATTATGGCTTTAGCAAGGATGAATTTTCTAAAATGACATTGAAGGATATAAGACCGGCTGAAGAAATTCCACATCTTTATCGTGGCCTGGAGGAAGACAAGCTGAATCCAAAAGAAAACTCCCGTAGAATATTGGTTCACAAAAAGAAGAATGGAGACATAATAAACGTTGAAGTCCAAATAGCCCCCGTTCAATACAAAGGTAAAAACGCTACCATTGTAATAGCGAACGACATAACCGAAAGACTAAAATATATTGAAGCAATTGAACATCAGAATGAAAAATTAAGAGAAATTTCATGGATTCAGTCACACATAGTGAGAGCGCCACTGTCCCGGATTATGGGGCTTGTACCATTAGTTAGAGACCTTTGTGATTCTTTAGATGAAAGAGAAAAGGTGTTAGAATACATTTCAATTTCAGCTAATGAATTGGACGAGATCATAAAAAAAATTACGGATAAATCTAAAATAGAAGACTTTCAGCCCTTAATGGATAAAATCAGGAACCTTTAAGCAAATGCTTTTACCCATTCTTTTTTTTCAAAATCGTATCGTTTAATGACTTTTGCCGGGTTGCCGGCTGCAATACTAAAAGGCGGAATGCTTTTGGTAACTACCGCTCCCCCGGCAACAACGCTGTGTTTGCCGATGGTAACACCGGCTGTTATAACCGCATTTGCGCCAATCCAAACCTCGTCTTCAATAATTATCGGTGCTGTTGTTACCTTTTGTAATCTGATGGGTAAATTAACATCAGTATAGGTATGATTTAATCCGCTGGCTACAATGTTTTGCGCTAAAATAACCTGGTGGCCAATAATAACCGGCCCTATTAATACGCTTCCCAAACCAATACGGCAATCATCCCCAATAAACACATCGCCAACACCATTGTTAACTGTACAAAAATCTTCTACGGTAGAATTAGCCCCAATACTAAATTTGTGAAAGGGAAACAAATCCATTCTGGTATATCGCCTAATTACAGAGCGTTTGCCAAAATGATGGATAAAAGGCGTAATAAAGAACCTGATCCACAAACGCGGTCGTGCATTCTTTACGATCATTTTATAGACCATATTTTTTATGCGCGGACTGGACTTTATTTTAGCTGACAAACTCATTATTGGAATGTTTAATTGTTAACCATATTTTTAATCTCCTCAGGCTCATAACCAGGAACTATCAGCTTTATAAATTTTGCAGGCACACCGCCAACTAACGTAAATGCGGGTACATTTTTTGTTACTATAGCGCCAGCAGCTATAACTGCTCCTTCACCTATTGATACTCCCTTTAAAATAGTGGCCCGTGTGGCTATCCATACATTATCCCCAATAATAATTGCTTCCTTTCCTGATTTTGCTTCCCTTTTACCTACATCATGAAAATCATCGTCCATCATAATTACCTGGTTGGCGATGTGGCAGTTTTTACCAATTTTTATATGTTTGCGCGATGTAATAATGGTACCTGTATTAATAAAAGTGTTGTCGCCAATTTCAATGGTGGCCCTTGGCCCGGCAGATATTTGCGTGGTACCGATATGCGACCATATTTTGCAGTTATCGCCTATTATTATTTTGCCCTTTGTGATTAGCTTCAATCTTCCTTTTACAGTGACCATTTTTCCCTTAGTGCAGTTTCTTAACCTTATCGAAGCATTTATTACATCTAAAAAGCCTTTTAATAAAGTTTTTATCAGCACCCAGCGTATGTATATGTTTTCTTTGGTTGATTGTGGTTCCCTGTCATAGTAATCAATAGCAAGCACCCTCAGACGCTCCAATATTCTTTCTTTAATTTTCATTATTAAATCATTGCTTCAACTTCGTGATAAACCCCAACAGTTTCTTTAATGGCTATATTCCAGGTAAATAATGCAGCTCTTTTTTTTCCATTCGCTGATAATTTTTGTGCAAGTTCATTATCTGTTAATATAAGCTGGGCCGCAAATGCCAACGATGTTGGATTTTTAGGATCGATAAACAAAGCAGCATCACCGGCTATTTCTGGCATGCATGAAACGGCAGAGGTAACCACAGGTAGTCCGCTTGCCATGGCTTCAACTATAGGCAATCCAAAACCTTCGCTAAATGATGGGAACCATAACATACATGCGGCCTGGTAAATAGCCGGCAAATCAATATAACCCACATAACCAATTAAGTCGATTTCTTTTTCCAGCCATTCCAGTTTTTCCTGTTTAAGCAAATGCTGCAACTGCTCTTTGCTTAAACCTTTCATAACCAATCTGGGTGCTGATGGATTATGCAGCAATAATTGCGCATAGGCGTGTACCACCCCAACATTGTTTTTTCTGGCATCTGTATTTCCCATAAAAAAGATATAGCCTTTCTTTAAGCCAAACTTTTGAAGCACATTGTCAATTTGTGACTGGCTGTAATGATCAAAAAAACGTTCGTCAGCGCCATTATAAATCACTTTAACCTTTTCGGCAGGGATTTGAAGTTTTTCTACGATCAGCTTTTTTTGAAACTCAGAAACGGTTATAATACGCAATGCTTTTTTTGCGATGATTGAAACTATAAGGCCACGGTATATATTACCTAACCGCTGATACCAGCTTGCTTTGGCCAGGACGTTTGATTTTTCGAGAAAAATTATATCGTGCAGTGTTAATATCAGTGGCACTTTAGTTGACAGTGGCGCCGTATTGGCGGTGCAATGCAAAATATCAGCTTTAAATTTACGGCAGGCCCTGGGTAAAAAATATTGCTCCCAAATAAAATAGGGTGCCTTTCTAATAGTATGAACTATTCTGTGGGGGATTGATGTAATACAACGATCACTGTCATCTTTAACCATCACATGATAATCAATACTGTCGATGCCTAAAGGAAGACGTTTTAAAAGCTCCTGGGCCACAACATCCATTCCATGTTTACGGGGCCTGAACACCCGTTGTACTTCGATAGCAATCTGTAATTTAGCTTTTTCAAAAATTTCCTGATTGGGATTTAAAAGATTTTCGGCTAATAGCATATCATTAAAATTTAGTATTGGTTAATTAAAATGATATAATCTATAAATATGCCATCTATTTAATTAATTGTATATCAATTAATTAACTTTTTATATCTTTCCAGAAAATGGAAATTTTCCAGGGCTTGAAACGTCCTGGATAATAAAAAAAACAATGCCTGATAAAAAAAGACCGATGACTCCTTAGAGATCACCGGCCTTTAAACCAATAGTAAAAATTTTAATTATACGCTCTCTTTTTGAAGCAGCGCGGGTATAGTCCTTAAAATTAGCTTCAAATCATATTTCAAACTATGACTTTGCGCATATTTGTTATCGAGCATCAGCCGTTCCTCTTCGCTCATTTCGCCTTTGCCGCGTTTTTCAACCTGCCACAGGCCGGTAATGCCCGCCGGAGCTGAAAACCGGAGTACATATTTGTCGGTTGTTAATTTTTCAGCTTCATAAAGTGGTAATGGCCTGTTGCCCACAATACTCATATCGCCAATTATTACATTCCATAATTGGGGCAGTTCATCAATGCTGGTATTTCTAATAAAATTGCCAATCCGGGTAATTCTGGGGTCATTCTTTATTTTGAAGAATGCTGAATTTGAGGTAGATTTTTTCTCAGTCCTGAAATCCATTTCGCACCATTCAATACCATCAGCAAACAAAGGATATTGGCATTTATTATACATTTTACATTCATCGCATAAGCCAGTGTTTAAAGCAGCAGGTTCTTTCTCGCTTGCAGCATCAATATTATACTGGTTCAGGTGTTTTAAGTCTTTTAACCTGGCATCAGCATTAACATACATCGACCGGAATTTATAGAATTTAAATATCCGGTAGCCCGAACCCACCCGTAAAGCATAATAAAATGCAGGTCCTTTTGACTCGATCTTTATCATCAAATATATAAGCAGAAACAATGGCGATAGTACTAAAAGTGCTGTGCCTGCAAAAAACACATCAAAGACTCTTTTGGCTGGGCTGATTCCCTTAATGCGAGGCTTTTTTGCATGTGAAATATTATTTAGCATTGATTGGTTGTCTATAAAAAAATTAACCTTTTTTTCAATGCGACCAATATTCAAGGGCAATTTAAACACGTCAGTAATGCCTGCAGATAAAGCAAGTTTGGTTAGGTTTGTATTTAAATGATTCACTATTAAGAAAAAAGGAACCTCTGGCAATCCCCTTTTTTTGAGTGCTTCAATTAAAGGTATACCTCCGGATGCCATAATTTCGCTAAATGAAATAATCGCCACAATATTAAGATTGTCTGCCTGCCATGCTGATGCCATTTTCATTCCATTTACAAACGGCATTACACTGCTGGTTTTAAAATTGCAATTTTTAAATATTGATAATTGATCATCTTCAACACCAACAATAGCTATAATTGGGGTCGCTGTAGATAAAGTGTGCTCCATATTTATAAGCTTAAAGTCAATTTACCCATTCGTCTTAATACAACTTTTATCCTGGCATCCAGCTCAGCAGGATTAAACGGTTTTACAATAAAATCGTCGGCGCCTGCATTTAGGCACTCAATTCTTTTCGCAGTACTTTCCTCGCCAGATAGGATGATGATTGGAATTGAATAAAAGAAATCGCTGATTTTTATTTGTTCAATAAGCGCCAGACCGCCCAAGTGCGGTGTATTTAAGTCGGCTATAATTAAATCCGGAAGATCGCCTCTTTGCATATTGGCTAAAGCATCGAACCCATTTGGATAAATGGCCACTTCATAAGTTACCTGCAAAAACTCCTGAAGAACCGCCTGCATAAATAAGTCATCTTCTATTACAAACACCTTGATATTATTTAAACCTGAAAAATTCATAGCATCTATTTTAAGTTTTATTAAACATTTATTATCGTTTAAATAGAACCTATAAATATGCCATTATGTAATTGATTGATTATCAGATTCTTTATTGAGTGTTGTTTTCCATAATATGGAATAAAATCCAATTATTGAAAAAGCTCTATGTGAGACGCTTTTTAACGATTCGGATACATTTAATAAAATTTGGACATGCAATATTGGATTGCGACTAACGCGTGGCACCTCCTCCATATTTAAGATTGTTTTCCATTATCTGGAAATAATATTAAAATCAGTTTAAATGTAATATATTGATAATCAATGAATTGAAATAAAGTGTCGATTTGGTACAGTTTTGCACTTAGCAGATGCATCGGTAATAAAACAGCAAATGGCTGCTATTAGTTACCAGCAAAAACATTATCAAATAACGATGAGATTAAAGGTTTTCTTAACACTGTTTCTTTTAATATTTTGCTGTGTCTGCTATGCACAAACAAGCAGTGCAATACAGAATTCAACACCAGTATTGCTCGATGAGCAAAAAGAACTGCAACAACAAATGATACCGCTCGATAATATTTTGGAGCTTGCGGTAAATAATTCGCCGTCGGTTAAATTTCAAAATGATTTGATAGAATCGGCAAAATCACAACTTGAGTTTAGCAAAAAGCAATGGAGCAATAATATTGTAGGTTTTGTAAACTACTCAGCCGGTAACCAAAGTATTGTTTCGGCCGATAGCCAATCACCGGGTATGCAAACATCATCTAACGTAACTAATGGTTTACGGGTAGGTGTGCAGGTGAATTTGCCATTATTTGAGTTGTTGGGCCGTAAGTCTCAAACAAAAATATATAAGCATGATCTTAATTCAACCATTAATAAAAAGGATGAATCGATACAGGAGCTAAAAAAGGAAGTGATACTTCAATATTATAATCTTTTATATGCAAGCAATTTGCTTACTATCCGCAGCGAGGCAAAACAGTCTACTATAAATGAATATGCTATAGCCGAAAAACAGTTTAGGGATGGAATAATTGATGTTGGCGAGCTCTCCCGCTTAAAAACGATAGAGGTAAATGCCCGGGCCGACTATGAAGAAGCCAAACGCCAGTTTTCTACCTATTACAGTCAGTTTGAGGTATTGGTTGGTGTGCCATTTCAACAATTAATTTTAAAAAGATGAGCATGATACACTACATAAAGCTATTGCTTCGATACACCAAATGGCTTATTTGGCTGCCACTTATATGTGCTGTTACTGTTTTCTTTCTTACCAAAAATGCAAAGAAAGAATATTCCAGCTCAACCACATTATATACAGGCGTAGCCAGTGGCTATTCGATAACCAGCACTGAAGATGAAAGACTAGACTACTTTGCAGTTAATAACGCATTTGATAACCTGTTAGCCTCTGCTAAATCACGCGAAACTATTGAACAGGTTTCACTCCATTTGCTTGCAGAGCACCTTTTGTTAACAAAGCCCGATCCGCATGTGTTAGGCAGCACAGGTTTTGAAAGCCTTAGAAAACTGGCAGACAACAAGCTGTTAACTCATGCAAGACAGCTAAAGGATGCTCAAAGTGTTTACAATTATATCAACCAGCTTTATACATCGCAGGTTGATAATGTAATAACTAATATTTTAAATAAACCGGGATCATTTTACAGTATTGATGATCTGAAATCAAATTTGGTAGTAACCCGGATTAATACCAGCGATATGATCCAGGTGGTGTATTCAGGCAATGACCCTGCAGTTTGTTTGCGCATTCTTCAACTGCACAGCAGCATTTTTACTGCAAATTATAAACGCCTTAAATCCGACCAGACCTATAGTGCTGTTCAATATTTTGAAACGAAGCTTGCTGATGCCAAAACCAAGCTGGAGGCATCAGAAAATGATTTAAAAATATTTGGACAGAAGAATAGGGTAATAAATTATTACGAACAAACCCGGTATGTTGCGGAGGCTAAAGAAGAACTTGATAAACAGATTTATGCCGAGAAAGTGAATCAAAGTGGCAGTAAACATGCGTTGTTGCAGGTTAACAAGATACTTAGCTCCAGGGAAAACCAGGTTTCGAATGGTTTAACGCTGATAAATCTGCGGCAGCGCTTAAGTGAAGCTAACTCTGGTTTGGAACGGGCAAAAGTTTATAATAACACGGAGAAGATTGCTGAATTTTCAAAAAAAGTTAAGATGCTGGATGACTCGTTAAAATCAGAATCCAACAAATATCTTAATTTGAATTATACCCCCGAGGCTATTCCACGCCCAAGCCTTGTACAGCAATATGTAGACAATTCTGTAACCACTGATAAAGCAACAGCTGGTCTGGATGTACTTAATAATCAAAAGCAGAACTACCTTAATGAGATAGATGAACTTGCACCTCTCGGTTCAACCCTAAAACAACTGGAACGCCAGATAGATATCAACGAAAAAGAATATCTGGCTATTTTAAATGGCTTGCACCTGGCCCGGCTGCGCCAAAGCAATCTGTCGCTCAATTCAAATATTGTAATACAGGATAAGCCATTTTTCCCATTGCAGCCACAGGCATCAACTCGTGCATTGCTGATAGTGCTTTCGTTTTTTGTAGGTTTCATATTGGTGATTACTGTTGCTATTGGAAAAGAGTATATGGATTCATCTATCCGTAGTCCCGAGAGAGCAAAAAAGATTATCGGGCTTCCATTGGCAGGCGTATCCATTACAGGAGGGGCTACCGTGTTGCCTTATCAGCATACACTCCGGAATTTGCTTGCCGAAAAGTTTGTAAGTACTATTCTTCCATATATCTCCAAACCAATTGAAGATAAGGGTAAAGCACAGATGTCAATCATTACAACAAAAGGCGGCATTTTTCAGGAAACTGATTTAAAACGCTTACATGAATTTTTATCATCGCTATATGATGATACCTTTTGGGTGGTACCTATAGATTATTCGGACGTATTTTCATCAGCAATACCTCAAAATGCATTTGGTGTTTATACGCCTGCTCTGGCGCATCTGAATTACAAAAATGTAAACGAGTTGATAGCTGAAAATCAGCAGGAACACAAGCTTACTGTCTATATCTCCCCTGATTTATCGCAAAATAGTTTGCCGGCTTCGCTTGCAAAAACATCTGATCTGATGTTACTGGCATTTAGAGCAAATGATACATGGTTACCGCTGGATAAAGAGACCTTGGCAAAAGCAAAGGCCGCTGTTAACGATGTTCCATTTTTTACCTGGCTTGTAAATGTTGACGAGACTAATCTTGACGGCTTGATAGGCGAGATTCCCAAAAAACGGAGCTGGTTGCGCAAAAAGATAAAAAAAATATTAACACTGAACCTTAAATAAAATGGAGCAATTAAAACCAAAACATATTGTATGCTTTGCCCTGCCAGCCTGGGAAGCAGACTACTTACGGTCGACAGTTGAATTAATGAAAGGCCTGTCGGATGAGCATCTGGTGCTTTACGTTGATTACGCTTACACTATATCCGATTTAATAAAAGGAATACTTGGCAAAAAGAAATTTGAGTGGCAGCGTTTGCTCGGATTAAAGAAACGTTTTAGAAGGGTAAGAGGAAATGACGGAATTGGGCTTTACGTATTATCACTGCCACCTGTGTTGCCTTCATTTATTATCAAATCGTACAGATTATTTAAAATCGCTAACAGAATTAATGCGGCAATTACAGGCTATTACATAAACAAAGCCATTAAAAAGCTGCAGATGAAAAATATTATTGGTTTTAATTCCTTTCAACCGTTTTTGGGTAACTATTGGACTATAAATAACCTGCAATTTACCGTCTACTATATTTATGATGATTTTTCTAATGTTCCCTGGTTCAAGGGGTTTGCATCAATAGAAGAGGAGAAATTTATTTCAAAGGCTGATTTGATAGTGGTGAGTTCGGACGAGTTGAAAAAAAGAAAGCAGAAAATTAACAAACCAATAGAGGTAGTAAATAACGGTGTCCATTTCAATGCATTCTTCAGCAACATAAATAGCCGCAAACTTAACGAAAACTACATGAAGACTGTTGGTTACACCGGTACAATGGACAACAGGATTGATTTGGATTTATTAGAAACAGTTATTAAGCTATTACCTAATATACGGTTCCTTTTTATTGGTAAAGTGCGTGAGCTAAGCATTTACAACCGGCTTATAAAATACATCAATGTATGTTTTGAGCCGCCGGTACTCGCTGATCAGATCCCGTGCATGCAGCGGCAAATTGACGTGGGTATTGTGCCATACGTTTGCAACGAGCTAACTGCAGCCATATACCCGCTAAAAGTAAATGAATATTTGGCAATGGGCCTGCCTGTTGTAGTTACTCCTTTTGCCTCACTGGCCGAAGCTGATGATGTGGTTTATATGGCTAACAATGCCGGGTCATTTATTAAGTGCATTGAGATGGCGTTAATTGAAAATGATGAATGCATAAAACAGCAACGATTAAACATAGCAAGAAAAGCCGACTGGAAGGAAAGATCAAACCAGTTGATGGAGATTATGACGCACTACTCTACAAAAAGGCCTCTGATACCTAATTCTCTATTAACAAAAAACAGCAAAGCATCATGATTAAGAAAATTTTATACAGCAATACCTCCTGGTCATTAATATCAAATGGTACCACAGCGCTGCTTGGTTTTGTTAACCTTGGTTTTATTGCCCATCAGTACTCGCGTGATAACGCAGGCAAATGGTTCATGCTGCTTACTGTTTACACATTATTGGAAATGCTGCGAAGCGGGTGGGTACAAACACCATTTGTGAGGTATTTTGCTGTTTCCACCAATCAGGAGGAAAAGAGCCGGTTAACTGGCGCATCATGGCAACTCTTACTGGGTTTTACAATTATAATGGCCACACTTGCCTTTCCGTTTATGTACTTTTTGAAGTTGGATAACGGAGCTTTTTTACTGGCAAAAAGATTCACCATTTTTTGGCTTTTCAGCGCATTGCCTTACCAACTATTGCAATGGCAACTACAGGCCAGCCAGCTTTTTAAAAAATTGGCTGCGGTAAAAATATTTTTTGCTGCCGGCTTTACTATCCTGCTGCTTTTTCAGGTAAAGCTTAGGTTCTCAATTGAAACAGTAGTATTGCTTTATGGGTTGTTGCAATTTGGTATTGGAATGGTGGGATCCATTTTCGGATGGCTAAGGTTTGGGACATGGAAAACAAATCTTCAGACTGAACGAAGAAAATTATCGGCCTTTGGCAGATATAGCATGCTTACTATGGTAACATCAAGCTTACTACGCAGCAGCGACCAGTTTATTATAGCCATTTGGCTTGGCCCGGCAGCTGTAGCTGTTTATTCTATTCCGCAAAAATTAATTGAGGCAATTGAAATCCCTGTACGGTCTTTTGCGTCAGTCACCATGCCCAAAGCAGCGTCATTGTTTCAGCATCAAAAATGGGAGGAATTAAGGTATTTATTTTATAGGCAATGTGGTTTTTTAACTGCGCTTATTTTTCCTATGCTGGCTGTATTTTTGATTTTCCCTTCACACATTGTGAACTTATTGGGCGGTGGTAAATACCATGAGTCGGTATTGCTATTACAGATCTTCTGTTTTTACGCGGCACTGATACCGATCGACAGATTTTGTGGGGTTTTATTGGATGCAGGTAATCGCCCGCGAAAAAACACTATCAAGGTTTTTATAATGCTGGCCGCTAATGTATTGCTTGACGTTTTTGCTTTATGGATAGGGGCGGGGGTATATGGTGTGGCTGCCGGTTCAACAATAACTTTCTTATTGGGGGTAATTATAGGCTGGGTGCAACTGAAAGATATTCTTGAAGCATTTGCAATAAAATTACTCTGGAAACACGGTGTTTTGGCATCAATCAATTTATTAAAGAAAATCCCGGCTGCTTAATTATGACTTTGCAAAAAATATATAATTTATGGTTTGTACAGGCAATATTTATATCTGTAGTAGCCATAGCTTTGGGCTATATTATAACAGAAACAGACCTTGCCGGTGCCGCCGGATTAATAGCTATTCCCTTCGTATTAATATACCTTGTTTTGCTTTTCAGAAATCCACGAATTGGGTTATATACAGTATTGAACCTCGGTTTTTTTGTAAATGGAATAATCCGTTATTCAACAGCGCCGTTTGGTTTATCGTTGGATGTTTTTTTACTCTTGTCATTAATAGCCGCGTTAAGCAAAGCCACCAGCCGGGATTATAAATATTTAAAAAATCCTTTTGTATATGGAATAGTAGTTTGGACAGCTTTTACCGTATTTGAAATTATAAATCCAGAATCGCGAAGTTTTGCCGCCTGGTTTTATTCGGTTAGGGGTACTTCTCTTTACATGATCCAGTTGATTATTCTGACCATTTTATTGTTAAATGATCCTAAAGAGATTAAGATTTTTATAAGGATATGGATAGCCTGGTCACTAATTGCATGTGTATGGGGGATGAAACAGCAGCTTTTAGGTGTTAATCACGCCGAACAAATGTGGCTGGATGCGGGTGCCTACAAAACGCATATCCTGTTTGGCCGGTTAAGGGTATTTTCTTTTTATTCGGATGCCGGGCAATTTGGAGCAGCCATGGGGCATATAGCGCTGGTTTGTTTAATATTTTCATTTGGCCCTGTTAAACTAAAGCAAAAGTTAATATACTGGGCATTGGCCGGATTTTTCTTTTGGGGGATGTCAATATCAGGTACCAGGGGCGCATTATTTGTGCCGCTTTCGGGAATAATGGTTTACCTGTTTTTAACCAAAAATTTTAAAATTCTGTCAGTAGGCTTAATCATTATTGCACTACTCTTTGGTGCCTTAAAGTTTACCAAGATAGGAGCCGCTAATTACCAGATCCAAAGGATGCGCAGCGCCATGGACCCTAATGATCCGTCACTACAGGTAAGGTTAAATAATCAAAAAACATTAAAAGCCTATTTGGCTTCAAGGCCAATAGGTGGTGGCATTGGCTCTGCCGGTTCATGGGGGCAAAGATTTAGCCCGGGCACCTTGCTGGCCGATACACCTACCGATAGTTGGTATGTGCGCATCTGGGCCGAAACTGGGATTGTTGGTCTTTGGGTGCATTTACTGGTCATATTCACCTTTATTATTTCTGGTACTGTTATGATTTTTAAAATGAAAAATGATAAAATGCTGCGACAAATGGCTATGGCGCTATTTGCCGGTTTTGTTGGGGTAGCCTTTGCCAGTTATGGCAACCAGGTTTTAGGCCAGGCTCCTACCGGCGTGATTGTTTTTATGAGCATTGCCTTTGTTTGGCTTGCCTACCGCTGGGATAAACGAATTGTAAAAACGATCTCAATTTTAACCGAAAATGCTGAAGTATTATGAATAATTACATTAATCCGCTGGTATCCATTATTTCGGTAAATTATAATACCGATGCTGTTACTGTTGAAATGTTGCGGTCGCTTCAGCACATTACCTATCCCAACGTTGAGGTAATTGTAATTGATAATGCCTCGGCTGTTGATGCCGGTTATTTAGCGGCTGATTTTCCCGCTATTACATTTATCCAAAATGAAAAAAACGAAGGCTTTGCCGGTGGTAATAACCGGGGTATAGCCATAGCAAAGGGAGAGATTATTCTTTTATTAAATAATGATACTGAGGTTCAGCCATCATTCCTTGAGCCTATTGTTAAGCTTTTTAATACCTGTGAAAATATAGGGATCATCAGCCCTAAGATACTTTACTATCAATCCCCAAAAACCATTCAATATGCTGGCGGCGCACCGATAAATTCATTTACTGCCCGCGGTAAATTTGTTGGCACCGGCGAAACAGACAATGGACAATATAACGTTGCTCATCAAACACACCTGGCTCATGGCGCCGCTATGGCAATAAGAAAAACAGTATTTGATGAAGTGGGCATGCTTCCCGAAGACTATTTCCTCTATTATGAAGAACTGGATTTTAGTGAGCATGCACAACGCGCGGGCTTTACAATATGGTATCAGCCTGCATCTGTAGTATATCACAAAGAATCAATGAGCGTGGGAAAAACAAATCCACTTAAAATATATTATCAAAACCGTAACCGGCTGCTGTTTATAAGGCGCAATACCTTTGGAATAAAAGGAATAATTAGCAGGCTTTTCTTTATTGCCATTTCAACGCCTGTGGCATTGTTAAAATATGTGCTGCAAGGTAAATGGGATTTTGCCGGTAAAATATGGCAGGGGCTGATATGGAATGCAAATTATAAACGGACTTAAATACTAAAAACTATGAACTATTTAAATGCATTGATCTTTTATCCCACGTTATTGGTATTCGTTTTTCTCGCGTTCCAGGCCATTTATCTTTTCGTGTTTTCACTGGCTGGTCGCATTAATTCTTTGCCAATGGCACCGGAAAGAGAGGATACAGGGTCTTTTGTAATTTATATCCCATCTTATAAAGAAGATGCTGTGATTATAGATACCGCATTGGCAGCATTAGCGCTAAACTATCCTGAAAACAAAAAACATATAGTTGTTATTGCTGATTCATTAAAACCAGAAACGTTAATAACATTGCACTCGCTCCCTATACAGGTGGTAGAGGTGTCTTTCGATAAAAGTACTAAGGCAAAAGCTTTAAATGTGGCCCTTCAGCAAACAGCCAATAGCTATGATTATGCGCTGGTACTTGATGCTGATAATATTTGTGCGGCCGATTTTCTGTTGAGAATGAATGATGCATTGCAGTGTGGTTACCGGGTTGTTCAGGGGCAACGCATAGCAAAAAATACCGGCACCAATTATGCGTTGTTGGATGCTGTAAGTGAGGGTATTAATAATCATATTTTTCGTAAAGGGCACCGGGCTTTAGGATTGTCGTGTGCTATTATAGGCTCCGGAATGGCGCTGGATTTTGATTTGTTTAAAACCATTATGCCCGAAATTACTGCCGTTGGCGGCTTTGATAAGGAAATGGAGCTGCGCCTGCTAAAACAACGCATCCAATTTGGTTATGCCGAAAATGCTATTGTTTACGATGAGAAAGTTACCCAACTATCAACCCTGCAAAATCAACGCCGTCGCTGGCTGTCTGCACAGCTCAATTATATGAAAAAATATGCAGGCGAAGGCTTTGTACAATTATTAAAAGGAAACTTTGACTTTTTTGATAAAGTGATACAAACATTGTTACTGCCACGTCTTATACTGCTCGGGATAACTCCGGTAACGTTTATATTATCTGTATTTCATGGGCATTCGTTGCCTCCGGTTTATTGGTTTTTATTGTGGATAATTACTTATATAGCTATACTGCTGGCTATTCCGCTACAATATTTTAACAAGAGATTATTTAAGGCAGTTCTGCATTTGCCGATTGCTTTTTTTACAATATTTAAGCTTTTTTTTAAGCTAAGAAATGCTAATCGTACCTTTATTCATACTCCACATGGAACACTTAAATAGGCTCTTTATTCTTAACCTTTCTTCAGCTAGGTATACTTCGTATTTAGAAATACAGTCAAATTATAGTTTCCATATTGCCGGTAACCATGTAGTCTTTATTGATACACTAGAGTAGGCTTTTGTCTATTGTATCATTTTGCTGCTTTGGTTAAAAATCAACACATTCCGGTATGACAGATTTGCTTTATTTTTATTGGCCGGATCTAAGGTTTCTTCAATAATTGCATGGATTTGGAACGGTTTATTCGATCTTATGATATTAATAGATCATTAAATTTATTTTTGCATTGCTTATTAAGAATCTCCTTTATAAAGTATCAGGTTTATATCCAATTCTTATACGTTGTTTTAAAGCCCCCTTTTTATCCAATAATTCATCCAGGTATTGAAGTATCAGTTCGATGTTTTTGTCATGATTGGTCAGTTTGGTTTTAATCTGTTCAATTTCAGTACTTAAATCAGCATGATCATAAAGAAATTGCCGCACACGAGTAAAAACCCGAATATTTACAATTATTGCCCTGTCACTGTTCAATATGCTTGATAACATGGCCACTCCTTGTTCCGTAAACGCATAAGGAGTAGATGGACTAAATTTAATGTTTTGAGGAAGGTTATCACAAATTGTGATAACCTCTGTCCACTCATTTTTAATTAACTGGAACATGAAATCTTCGGGAAAGCGTATTAGGTTCCTTTTGACAGACTGTTTCAACGCTCTCGTTTCAACCTCATATAATGAGGCAAGGTCGAAATCCAGCATTACCTTTTGATTCCTTATTAAGTATATTTTATTCTGTATGTTACTATCGGATATTGAAATTTGTTCAAGCATGACGGTTAGTTTTATTGGTTTGTTGCTTATTGTTAATTGCCTGCATTGGATCCAGTGGACGGGCATGGTTACATGGCTTAGTATTACCGTACTTCTGTTTAAGTTGAGCCATATCCTGGCTTACTTTTAAATCCAATATTTTAGCGTAGTGTTGTGTGGTTTTAATATTGGTATGGCCGAGCATTTTGCTAACCGTTTCTATCGGTACATTATTGGATAAGGTAACTGTTGTGGCAAACGTATGCCTTGCCAGGTGGAACGTCAAATGTTTAAGAACGTCAGATAGGTCAGCTATTTCTTTAAGATAAGCATTCATTTTTTGATTGCTCAATACGGGTAATAGCAATCCTTTATTTTCACATTGCGGATGATCCTGATAGCGGTTTAATATTTCTAAAGCTACAGGGAGTAGTGGTATGCGGGAAGATGTATCTGTTTTTTGACGGCTTGTAAATATCCATTGCTCGCCATCCATGCCAATGCCGATTTCGTTGCGTTTTAGCTTCTGTACATCGGCATAAGATAAACCTGTGTAACAGCAAAAAACAAAAATATCTCTTACTTGCTTCAGGCGTTCAATCGTAATCTTTTTGGATGTCGTAATATTATCAAGTTCCTGCTGCGTAAGAAAAGTGTGCTCCTTTGCTTTTGCAGTGGATTTAAAATTGATAAATGGATTTTGCTTTAGCCAGCCATTAGCAATACAGTGATTAACAATTTTTTTTAAGTGTTTAATGTATTTGGCGGCGGATACACCAGTAATTTTACAATTTGCTTTCAGGTAAAACTCAAAGTCAACAATAAAAGCATGGTTTAGTTGGCTGATCTCTATATCTGTTTTATCATATTTTTCTTGCAGGAAACCAGTGAGGTGTTTTTCAGAGGTATTATACCCTTTTAATGTATTAGCCTCAAACCCGTTTCCGATTAATGCCTTTACTTTAGCATTATGCTCCCGGAACAATTGCATTAGAAAATGGCTCTTTTGATTTTTACCCGTGAGCTGATTGTGGAGGCTTTCTGTTGTTACCTGCTGGTTCGTGTCAATCAGCGTTTGGTGCGCATTTCGAAGTTTGGTTTACAGGCTGTCGAGATAGTTGTTAAGTGCCTTAATTTCTTCTTTGGTTCCAATTGCACGTCCAGCATGATTGTTCCATTTGACCGGATCACAATCGCGTCCCACGGATATATCCACGCGTTTGCCGCTAACTGTGATGCGCATGTAGATGGGCATTGCACCCCCTTTGTAGTTTTTTTGCTTTCTGATGTAGAAAAGCAGATGGAAATTACTCATAATTACAAGCTTAAAAAGTTAAACAAAAGTAAGTTTGTAGCCTGCTTTTATCAAGATGTTCACTCGCTGAACAGGTTGATAGTCAATTAATTATAAGCAATTCGGTGCGTAGTTATTTTCCATTTAGTTACGCACCGAATTACGCACCTTTTTGTTGCGATTTGGTGCATAATATGATGGTTTGATGCAACAAAAAAAGCCTGCAAACTTTTGATTTGCAGGCTTTTAGCATCTTTTGGTATTGTTTTTCGTAGCCCGTAGGGGAATGCTTGATATTTATCTAAACTTATCAGTGTTTATGTGAATTTAAGTATAAACTATTGAATATCAAATAGTTATATTGTTTTTATTGTTAAAGTTACACAACTTTGCGTCAAGTCAGATAACACTGGATTGACAGTAAAAATGACAGTGAATTTTAACAAAAATCAATATGGCAACAACAAATTTTTATCTCGACAAGGCCGACAAAGAAGGCAAATGTTTTATCCTTATGACCTATTTAGCACAAGGTCAAAAATTCCGTCATTCTGTCAAACTGAAAGTATTACCTACTCAATGGGTGAAGCGTAAACAAAGAGTTAAGGAACTTAACAAATTAGATCAACTAACTAATAGCCATTTAGACAAACATTATACAATGTAAAACCATTATTGTGTCTAAATATCGTAAAGAACAAATCTGAAAGCAAATCACAACCCGTGCTTTGACTACTGCGTGGCAAACGGAATTGTGTCTAAATATCGTAAAGAACAAATCTGAAAGCAAATCACAACTCAGCCGGATTTCCTTTATTCAAAAGAGTAATTGTGTCTAAATATCGTAAAGAACAAATCTGAAAGCAAATCACAACCTAATATTCGTCGTTTGGATGTTCAGGAGAATTGTGTCTAAATATCGTAAAGAACAAATCTGAAAGCAAATCACAACCCGTGCTTTGACTACTGCGTGGCAAACGGAATTGTGTCTAAATATCGTAAAGAACAAATCTGAAAGCAAATCACAACTCAGCCGGATTTCCTTTATTCAAAAGAGTAATTGTGTCTAAATATCGTAAAGAACAAATCTGAAAGCAAATCACAACCTAATATTCGTCGTTTGGATGTTCAGGAGAATTGTGTCTAAATATCGTAAAGAACAAATCTGAAAGCAAATCACAACTTACAACCAGCGTTAAAACCCATATTCTCATTGTGTCTAAATATCGTAAAGAACAAATCTGAAAGCAAATCACAACTAAGGAATTATAGTACCGATCAGTTCTATAATTGTGTCTAAATATCGTAAAGAAAAAATCTGAAAGCAAATCACAACAACCTACCGTATTGGCAAAATTGATGTATTATTGTGTCTAAATATCGTAAAGAAAAAATCTGAAAGCAAAAAATTAAGTCCGGCGATTTATTTTGTTTGAATTTAACTGATTTTATCCTACTTTTATTGACAGTAACTTTGACAGTAAAAACAAAAAACCCTTGCAAGTTGTTGACTTACAAGGGTAATCTGATGTTTCTAGTAGCCCGTAGGGGAATCGAACCCCTGTTTCTAGAATGAAAATCTAACGTCCTAACCCCTAGACGAACGGGCCTTTTTAAGGCTTTTTCCCAATGATTTTGGATTTGGTAACCCTTATTTTGGGACTGCAAAGATATACGTTTAAAGATAATTTTAAAATATTTTTTTAATTTTTTTTTATGCTTCAAAAATCGGCGCAGTATTAGTTCTTTCGCCAGCTGTTTATATGGTTCATTTTTAGATTTTTATACTAAAAGCAATAGTTTTTTACTTTCCTTAAACAAAAACAGGCGCTGGTCATTTTTTATCTGGGGTATATCGCCTTATCTTTATCGTAAATATCTAACCAGTACATGAAAGCTATATGGAATAACCAGGTGATCGCCGAAAGCGATGACACTGTTGTCGTTGAAAATAATCACTACTTTCCGCCACAGAGTGTGAAAACCGAATTTTTAAAGCCCTCGCCCGTTCATACCACCTGCGTATGGAAAGGCGTTGCCTCTTATTATAACCTCGAAGTTGATGGTAAAGAGAACCAGGACGCCGCCTGGTATTACCCGGAACCCAAACCCGCCGCCGAAAACATTGCCGGTCATATTGCGTTTTGGAAGGGTGTGCAAATAACCCAATAAAATGAAACAGTACGATGCAATTGTGATAGGCTCTGGACAAGCCGGAGGCCCTTTAGCCAAAAAACTTGCTCTTGCCGGGAAAAAAACCGCCCTTATTGAAAAACGCTGGGTGGGTGGCACCTGCATAAATGATGGCTGTACACCTACCAAAACCATGGTTGCATCGGCTAAAATGGCTTACATGGCCGCCAATGCCGAACCTTTAGGCGTAACGATCAAAAAGTTTTCGGTAAACATGCCCCAGATCAGGAAGCGTAAGGACGAGGTGGTGCATCAGTTTAGAAACGGGAGTCAGAAAGGATTGGAAAGTACCCGCAACCTTGATTTGATATTTGGCGATGCCACCTTTACTGCCGAAAAAACTATTTTGGTAAAGCTGAACAGCGGCCGCGAAAAGGAGTTTAAGGCCGATTTGTTTTTTATTAATACCGGCGCAAAAACCATTATCCCCGATATGGAAGGATTAGCTGATATTGATTACCTCACCTCAACCACTATATTAGATTTGGAAGCCGTGCCCGAGCATTTGTTGATCATCGGTGGTAATTATATCGGTTTGGAATTTGGGCAGATGTTCCGCCGCTTTGGAAGCAAGGTGACTATACTGGAGAAATCGGATCGGATAGTGTCCCGCGAGGATGCAGATATCTCCGAAGAGCTAACCCGGATTTTAAAGGCCGAGGACATTAATATCTACACTAAAACAACTGCCACCAGTTTTAAAAAGAAGGTATCAGGCAAAATTGCTGCCGTTATTGCTGTTGATGGCAAAGAAGAAAAAATTAAATGTACTCATGTATTAATAGCCGTTAGCCGCAGTCCGCAAACGGCCACTTTGGGTCTGGATAAAACGGGTGTCGAAATTGATGAGCACGGTGCCATCCGTACAAATTATAAACTGGAAACCAGTGCGCCGGGTATTTATGCTTTAGGCGATGTGAAGGGCGGTGCGGCGTTTACGCACATTTCTTACAACGATTATACCATTGTTTACCGTAACTTAATTGAAAATGCCGATTTAAGCATTAAGGACCGTCAGGTGCCCTATTGTATGTTTACCGATCCTCAATTGGGGCGCATAGGTTTAAGCGAAACTGAGGCAAAAAAACGGGGCATCAACTATAAAGTAGCCAAAATACCTAATACCTGGGTAGCACGCGCCACTGAAACTGGCGATACCCGTGGTTTTATGAAGGCCATAGTGGATACCGATACCAAACAAATATTAGGTGCTACCATTTTAGGTGCCGAGGGCGGCGAAATCATGACGATACTGCAAATGGCCATGGCCGGTGGCATAACTTATGAGCAGATCAGGTATTTTGTATTTGCCCATCCGCTATTTGCCGAATCATTAAATAACCTCTTTATGGCCCTTGAAGAGTAACCTTTTTTATGATAAAGGTTCAGCATCTCAGCAAGCATTTTTGCAACGTAAAAGCCGTTGATGATATCTCTTTTGAGGTAAAGGAGCACGACAACCTGATCCTGTTGGGTACCAGCGGCTGCGGTAAAACCACTACGCTTAAAATGATAAACCGCCTTATTGAAGCTGATGGGGGTGAAATATTTATCAATGGTAAAAGTATAAAAGCACAATCGCGCGAGGAGTTGCGGATAGGGATAGGCTATGTGCTGCAAAATAATGGTCTTTTTCCGCATTATACCGTTGCCCAAAATATCGCCATTGTACCCCAATTACTTAAATGGGACAAAAAAAGAATAGAAAAACGAACTGCCGAATTGCTGGAAAAACTTCGCCTCACTACAGATTATTTGAAGGCTTATCCTGCCGAGTTAAGTGGTGGTCAGCAGCAGCGGGTAGGACTGGCCAGAGCGCTGGCAGCCAATCCGGCGGTGTTGTTAATGGACGAACCCTTTGCCGCCCTGGATAATGTTACCCGCTCAAAAATACATGCCGAATTTAAGGCGCTGGACGAATTAAAGCGCAAAACCATCATCATGGTTACCCACGATGTGCAGGAAGCCTTTGAACTGGGCGATCGCATCTGCCTGATGGACAAAGGGAAAATTGTTCAGGAAGATACCCCATCCAATTTGTTATTTAAACCGGCTAATGATTTTGTAAAAGGCTTTTTGCAGGAACAGCGTTTGCAACTCGAATTTAAAACTGCTACCCTTTTCGATATCTGGCAATGGCTGCCCACGCTCGAAAAAGAAGTAAAAGCCAACTCATTATCAACCGATATCAATCTTTGGAGCGGGCTGGAATATTTTAAATTTAATGCCGACGAAAAAATCAATATCCGCCATACCCGAAATCACGAAGTAAAAACAGCCGGATTTGAGCAATTGATGACGGCATTTTATCAGTTTAAAAAACAACAGGCGCATGAATGAGCAACAGCAATCCTTATGGGGTTTTATGCGCCAGCAATCTGATAAACTTGCCGAGCAAACCCTGCAGCATATTGGGCTAACCTTTATCTCGTTATTCATAGCCGTATTAATTGGCCTGCCGCTGGGCATCTTTATAAGTCGCAGAAAACAATTTTCGGGCGGAGTGCTGGGCGTTGCGGGTGTGCTGCAAACTATTCCCAGCATTGCGTTATTAGGTTTTATGATTCCCGTATTGGGAATAGGCCCTAAGCCCGCTATCACGGCGTTACTACTGTACGCGCTGCTACCTATCATCCGCAATACGTATACTGGCATTACAGGAGTTGATGCTGCCGTTAAAGAAGCTGCGGTGGCTATGGGTATGAGCAAATGGCAGGTGTTGTTTAAGGTTGAACTGCCCCTGGCAATGCCGGTAATTTTTGCCGGCATCCGTACCGCTACCGTAATAACGGTTGGTGTGGCCACGCTGGCATCCTATATTGCAGCGGGTGGCCTGGGCGAGTTTATTTTTGGCGGCATCTCGCTCAATAATACCAATATGATATTGGCAGGTGCTATCCCGGCAGCCCTCCTGGCTATTTTATTTGATTTCTTGCTGTCGCGATTACAAAAACTCGATTCAAAAAAACTAAAAACAGCAGCTATTGCCCTGCCAGTGATTCTTATTGTACTTTCGTCATTTTACCTCATTCCAAAAACATATGCCACCAAACTAAGGGCTGGCTTTACTCCTGAATTTATGGGACGGCAGGATGGTAACCTCGGCCTGCAAAGTAAATACGGCTTGCACATCAATACCGTAGTAATAAGTGATGCCGTGATGTATAAGGCAGCTTACCAAAAACAACTGGATGTAATTAGCGGATACTCTACCGATGGCAGGCTCAAGGCTTACGGGCTGGTAGTTTTGGATGATGATAAAAAGATCTTCCCACCGTATTATGCTGCCCCTATTGTACGCGAAGATGCCCTTGAAAAGTATCCCGACCTGGAAAATACATTGAATTTGCTGGCCGGAAAGATAAATGACAGCACCATGACCGCACTTAATTACCAGACTGATTATCTTCACCAAACGCCGGAGAGGGTAGCAAAAGACTTTTTAATTAAGAACAAATTATTCAGGCCAGCCAGAAATGGCAATGCCGGGATTATTCGTATTGGCTCAAAAATATTTGGGGAGCAATACATTTTGGCCAATATGTACAGCATGTTAATTAAGGGTTATACGGATTATGATGTTTCTACCAAAACAGGTTTGGGAGGCACCAAAATTTGTTTTGATGCTTTAACTAACGATCAGATTGATTTTTACCCTGAATATACTGGCACTGGCTTGCTGGCTATATTAAATCCGCCGGCTAAAATGGTTGATACGTTAACCTTAAATAAGGATGCTACCTACCGTTATGTAAAGGATGAGTTTGATAAAAAATACCAGGTGAAATGGCTAAAACCAATCGGCTTTAATAATACGTATGCTTTAATGATGAGGGCAGAGCAAGCCAAAAAGTTAAATATTAAAACAATTTCTAACCTTAAACGATATTTAGATAGCAAATAATTCAATGGATATCGCCGACTGTTACATAAAAGTTCGCAAACACACCGAGCAAATTTGCAGCCATTTGCAAACCGAAGACTACGTGGTGCAGCCCGTTGTGGATGTTAGTCCCCCCAAATGGCATATTGGCCATACAACCTGGTTTTTTGAAACATTTATTCTTAAGCCCTACTTTATGGGTTACCAGGAGTATAATCCCGAATACAATTACGTGTTTAACAGCTATTATGAAACGGTAGGTAACCGGGTGATCCGCACCGATAGGGGTAACCTGAGCCGACCTACCGTAATTGAAATTTATCGCTACCGCGAATATGTGGACGAGGCAATGAACAACTTTTTACACGAAGATTTAACCGAAGATATTAAAGACCTGGTAATACTGGGCCTTAACCACGAAGAACAGCATCAAGAGCTGCTTTATACCGATATTAAATACATTTTAGGGCATAACCCCTTGTTTCCGGCTTATTCAAAAAACTATGTTTCGCCGAAGGTAATACCGGCTGTAAGTGATGAATTTATCAGCCTAAAAGAAGGTATTTATGAGATTGGCTTTAACGGTGATGACTTTTGTTTTGATAATGAATTAAACCACCATAAGGTATACCTTAATGCTTTTGAGATAAGCCCCAACCTGGTAACTAATGCCGAATACCTGGAGTTTATACAAAGTGGCGGCTATCATGATTTTCGCCATTGGCATGCTGAGGGCTGGGATTGGGTAAAAAATAATAAAGTAGAAGCCCCTTTATACTGGCATTTGATTGATGACGAATGGCACCATTACACCTATCATGGTTTGGAGCCGCTTAATTTAAAAGAGCCGGTATGCCATATCAACTATTTTGAGGCGTACGCTTATGCCGCATGGAAAGGTTTGCGTTTGCCAACGGAATTTGAGTGGGAAGCAGCGGCGCCGCAATTTACCTGGGGCAAAAGCTGGGAGTGGACAGAAAGTAGTTACCTGCCCTATCCCGGCTTTGCTAAAGCACCGGGAGCAATAGGCGAGTATAATGGTAAGTTTATGGTTAATCAAAAGGTGTTAAGAGGCGCATCAGAAGTAACATCACCGGGGCATAGCCGCATTACTTACCGCAATTTTTTTCAAACACATTTACGATGGCAGTTTACTGGTATAAGACTGGCTAAGTAAAAATATCAACTATACTATGAAACCATCATGAGCCCGCTCACAAATTAAAATAAATAAAAAACAGCTCATGATAGCTTCATTGCCCTAGAAAAACAAATTACTCCAATGAAAAACATGGACACTACACTGGCGCAAGCCGAATTAAGCAGGCCATCAAAAACAAATCAGTTTTATGATGATGTAATAACCGGTTTAAGTGCAACGCCCAAGTATTTAAACTCTAAATATTTTTATGATGCCAATGGCGATAAGCTTTTTCAGGATCTGATGAACTGTGAGGAGTATTATCCAACCAATTGCGAGCTGGAAATATTTTCAGAAAAAACAGCCGATATCTGTAAAGCCATCATTGGCGATGGCGATGCGTTTGAGTTGATTGAACTGGGTGCGGGCGATGCCACTAAATCGAGTTATTTGCTTAAATACCTGCTGGATAATCAGGCCTGCTTTACTTACCTGCCTATTGATATTTCATCAAACGTAATATCTTATTTAAACATAACCTTGCCGGTTACGTTGCCCGGTATACAAATAGAGGGCCTTAACGGCGAATATTTTGATATGCTTACCCGGGCGGCATCAGCTTCAAATAAACGCAAAGTGGTAATGTTTTTAGGATCAAACATTGGCAATATGCACGCAGATGAAGCAGAACAGTTTTGCGCAGAAATACGTAATCATCTGTCAGAAGGTGATATGCTGCTGATAGGCATCGACCTGAAAAAAAATCCTAAAACCGTACTGGCCGCTTATAACGATAAGGAAGGTATTACCAAAAGATTTAACCTGAATTTGCTTGAACGCATTAACCGCGAGCTGGAAGGCAATTTTGATGCCAGCCAGTTTGAGCATTACCCCACTTATGATCCTGACACTGGAGCCTGCAAAAGCTACCTGGTGAGTATTGCAGATCAGGAGGTAAAGGTAGGCGGCGAAACCATCAGCTTTAAAAAGGACGAGTATATTTTTATGGAGATCTCCCAAAAATTCACCATCGCCCAAACCGAACGGATGGCCCAAAAAGCACGATTTAAACCGGTTAACCAGTTTTACGACAGTAAGAAGTGGTTTGTTGACGCTATCTGGCTGGCAGAATAAGGTGGAACTGACCTGGTGTTGAGCCAATAGTTTTTAGTCTTGAGTCTGTTTTGCGATATCTTGACCTGAGACTCAAGATTCAAGACTCAGCGTCAATATGACTTACGGGAATTTATAAATTACTCCCAGCGCCAATCCTTCGGTTCCCTGCACGGCATCTGAAGTGTGTTTATCATACAAAAATGTTCCGTTTATGGTTACTGCCACCAGTCTGTTCACTTTGGCCGTAATAGTGGCATCAACACGGTGGCTCATATAAGCAAACGGTTGTATGTAGGGAATGAATAACGCATAGCGGACATTAATATGCAGGTTCTTCATCAGGTCCTTATCAATAGCGGCAACTACCGATACGGCCAGCTCATTGTAAATAGTATGGCCTATAGGTACACCATAGTTGGTGGGTTGGTTGTGATAAATGGTAGTATCCAAAACAAAAGTTTGCCTTGCGGTACCTGTACCTAAACGAAGATCAAAGTATTTTGTTGGCTTGTACTCAAAACCCACCGACTCGGTTAAATAACCGGGTGCCATAAAGTCTGAAATTTCGTAAGGTGTTTGTGCATCGGTACCGTCCGGATTAGTATAATTAAACCCTTTGGTAAACTGCGATTCGAAAGTTAAGGAGCCGAAGAAAAACCAGCGCTTGGACAATTGCTTGGCTAACTTGTTATCAAAAAATATCCGGTCGTTTGTTTTACGTGAACCTTGTCCCTTGTTTTTCGAGATGCCGTAAAGCAGGCTCAGTTCTGTGGTAAAATCTACCGGCGTTTTATTGTACTCGGCCTTGTAATCAAAGTTTGATCCCAACGCCAGCGAGCTTACACCACCTGCACTATAATTGCTGGTAAAAGCCGATTGCGTAAAATTCAACCCAAATAAAACCGATTTATGCCAGTAGCTAACTTTATAATCAAGCAAGGAAACAGGCAGTTGTTCTTCTTTTATTTCTGCGGGCCGGTAGCGCATGGGCAATGAGTTGCGGCCAGGTTCAATCCTGTATTTATTGAGCAAATTAGTATCAACTTTGGTAGAGTCTGTTTTTTGTGCTGTTGCAGAAAGGGTAAAGCCAAATATCAACAATAAGAAAAGCCCGGGGCTGGTTTTTAACATAACAGGCAATAGTTTATTTTTATTTGAAAGCTGTTATAAACAGATTTGGCGCAAATTTATTATATATCCTCAATAATGGGCAATGGAAAGGGTATAAAAGGTTAAATTATTGCAATTATTCGCTTCTGATTATTTACTCTTCTGCGGCTCGAGCGGTGGCAGCGAGTAAACCCGTTTGTTACGCAGGTATCTGCGCAGGTTGGCTCTTATCATGGATACAAATTCATAATCGCTGGCACTTTTTGTGGTGTAAAAGCCCGGGCGGTATCTGAACATAAATTCGGTAAGTTTTCCGTCCTTCAAACCGGTAACATTGCTAACAAATGTGCGGTTAAAGCGATAATCAATTACGTTTTGCTCGTAATCCTGCTCAATAAGTTCGCGTAAATGGCTGGCGTTACGGCCGCTGCGGCTCAAAGAGTTCCATATGGCATCAATGCTCAGGCCTGCGCCGCCGCTGCTGGTACTTAGAAAATCGTTATAGGCCAGTGAGCCATAAATTTTGGTGTAATCCTGTTTAGTTAGGGCCAGCCGCTGATCAGGAGTAAGCAAGGAATCGTGAATGGTAACCTCCTTAAGCTGGATAGCCAATCGTTCCATAAATATGGCTTGCGGAGCGTCATTATCCACTTTCAGGGTGTCGGGATGATACCCCAATCGTGTAAATACCAGCAAATCGCCTTGCTTGGCATTTATTTTGAATTCGCCTTTAAAATTGTTGTAAATAGATGTACCCGTGGTAATATTACTTACATTAACGGTGGCAATACGCGTTTTGCTGTCCTTGTCGAACACAATACCGGCTAAGGTTTTGTCCTGAGAAAAACACCTGTTGCATATTAGTAAAAAACATAAGAGCAGCCCTGATTTCATTGCAGCACCAAAACTAAATCTTTGGCTAACCTTTAGCATAAACATTAACACTAATTAACAACATTATTTTGCCACTACAAGTATCTGGCCAATTTTAATGTTGTTGTTATCTAAACTATTTAAATCTTTCAGATCATCAACAGTCAATCCAAAACGTTTAGAAATGTTATATAGTGTATCTCCCTGCCTTACGGTATAAGTTTTATTTGGGCTGTCGTTTTGCTGGGCGGAGTCTTTTGCTATGGAGTCTGTCTTTTTGTCTATCTGAGTGAGCACAGTATCAACCCGTTTAATCTTTTGAATCTCTGATTCAGGGTTGTCATACTGATCCAGATTATATTTCTGAATAATGTTAATCAATAGCGATGGATAGTTGGGATTAGTGGCATAGCCAGCTTTTTTTAAACCGTAGGCCCATCCTTTGTAATCGTTTTTTTCTAACTCAAACAAGGCGGCATAGTTTTTTTTCTTTAAAAACTCAGAGTGATCCCTGAACGATTCTTCGGGGCTATCATAAACCCTGAAACGGTCATTTGCATTATCATCGTCTTTGTAATATACCTTTCCGTTCCAGGTTGATCCGGCTTTAATACCAAAATGATTGTTGGCTACCCTTGCCAGTGTGCCATTGCCGCTTCCCGATTCAAACAGCCCCTGCGCCAGTGTAATGCTTGCAGGTATGCCATATAAATTCATTTGCTGAATAGCAATGGCTTTATATCGCTCAATATATTGAACTGAAGTTAGCGGCGTATAATTAGCGATGGATTCTTTATTGGCCTTTTGAACACTTTCGTTGTTGCGGCGAACATCCCTGTTGGTAACTGTTGATTTACGTGCCGAGCACGAATTAAAAAAAACTAACCCTATAAGTAAGTAAACTATTTTTCTCATTACAATAATCATCAATCCCGGTAATAAGCACCGGATAATTTAAAAGATGTATTACGTGTATAAGGCGGTTTTTGTTTCTTTACTGACCAACAGATTATGTAAATAGTTGGTTATAATTAATCAAACTATTTGGTGTTTTGTGCCAGCACAGGCTGATTGGTAGCGGGGTTTTCGTCAAAAGAATACAATTGATATTTTTTGATGATGCCCAGCACCTGCGATGCCCATAAGCGACTGCTGGCGTAGCCACGCTTTTGAATGCCGTGTGCCCAGCCTTCGTAATCAAAGTGAGTTAATGATAATGACATGGCGCTAAATTCGCGGCGCTCGGTCATGATGCGGGCAAAATCCTGGTACGAATCGTAAACAGACTGGTATTGTTTATAAGCGGTGTGCACTTTTTTATTGTGACGTACTATGGTAGTACCCGAACTGCCTTTAACGCCAAACTGATTGTTAAGGCTTTGTGCCAGCATGCTGTTGCCGCAAGCCGACTCGTGCATGGCAACGCCTAAAACTATACTTGCGGGTACCCCGGTTTCGTGCATAATGCGGATGGCATCTTCCTTAAACTTTTGGATATAGGATTGGGGAGTATTTTTTTGTGCCGACACCATTAATGCCGAAGCCAAAAACAATGTAACCAGTAAGAGTTTCTTCATAATCTACTTTTTTCTGATAACCAATAAACCGTCACGCACGGGCAGAATCATTTTCTCTACCCGGTTGTTTACGGAAATCTGATCATTTAGTTCGCGGATCATTTTGGTATCGGCATCATTTTCGGGGCCATATACCTTTCCTTTCCACAAAACATTATCAATTATTATTAATCCTCCCCGCCTTACTCTGTCTATTACCAGCTCAAAATAGTTGAAGTTGTTCTTTTTATCGGCATCAATAAATACCAAATCAAAACTATCTTCCTCTAAATCAGGTACAATATTAACGGCTTCGCCAAAATGCAATCTGATCTTTTTTTCAACACTTGTTAGTTTAAAGTGTGCATTCAGCATTTCTTCCAGCTCGCGGTTCACCTCAATGGTATGTATAATACCATCATCTGTCAATCCTTCGGCAAGGCAAATAGTAGCGTAGCCGGTAAAAGTACCTATTTCCAATATGCGCCTGGGCTGTACCATTTTACTTAAAAAACTCAGCACTCTGCCCTGGTAATGTCCCGATAGCATGTGCGGCTTAAGTACCTTTAAATAGGTCTCCCGGTTAATGGCTTGCAGCCATTCCGGTTCCGGCTCGCAATGCCCATCCAGGTATTCCTGTAGGTCATGGGGTAGGATTTCCATGGCGGCAAAGATAAGCCCTTTAGTATTAGGATGGATGTTTTAAGTTGATTTTTTTGACTGTTTTGTATTTAATTAATTGATAATGTGGTAGTTATTTAGATGGATTTGATTTAACAATAGCTCAAAATCTCATTCAGTCAATTTGTTTCAAAATCTTAACTTTGTAACCTCAAAACGGGATAAGAATAATGTTTGAAAATCTTTCGGATAAACTCGACAGGGCCTTTAAAGTTTTAAAAGGGCAGGGAACTATTACAGAAATAAACGTGGCCGAAACCATGAAGGAAATACGCAAAGCCCTTCTGGATGCCGACGTAAACTATAAAACAGCAAAAGCCTTTACTGATGATGTAAGGCAGAAAGCAATTGGTCAAAACGTATTGACCGCCATTTCGCCGGGACAGTTGCTCACCAAGGTAATGAATGATGAGCTTACCGAGCTGATGGGCGGAACCACTGCCGAACTTAGCTTTACAGGCAACCCTACCATTATTTTAATTGCCGGTTTAAACGGTGCAGGTAAAACTACTTTTACCGGCAAGCTGGCCTATTATCTTAAAACACAAAAAAATAAAAAACCTTTACTTGTTGCTGATGATATTTACCGCCCGGCGGCTATTGAGCAGCTGCAGGTTTTAGGTAAGCAGATAGATGTACCGGTTTATGCCGACCCCGAATCAAAAGATCCGATAGCTATTGCTTTAGCAGGTATTGCCCTAGCTAAGCAAAATGGCAATAACGTGGTGATTATTGACACTGCGGGCCGCTTATCTGTCGACGAGGCCATGATGCGCGAAATTGAGCAGGTTAAAGGCGCAGTAAAACCACACGAGATATTATTTGTGGTGGATTCTATGACCGGTCAGGATGCAGTGAACACTGCCAAGGTGTTTAACGACAGGTTGGACTTTACCGGCGTAGTATTAACCAAACTGGATGGTGACACCCGGGGTGGTGCGGCCCTTTCTATCAAATCGGTAGTAAACAAGCCAATTAAATTTATCGGTACCGGCGAGAAGATGGAAGCGCTTGACGTTTTTCACCCTGATCGTATGGCTTCACGTATCCTGGGTATGGGTGATGTGGTATCGTTGGTGGAGCGTGCACAACAGCAGTTTGATGAAAAAGAAGCTGCCGAGCTGCAAAAGAAGATCCGCAAAAATAAATTCGACTTTAACGATTTTTATAGCCAGATACAACAGATCAAAAAAATGGGTAACATGAAAGATCTGATGGGCATGATACCCGGTGTTGGCAAAATGATGAAAGATGTTGAGGTTGATGACAATGCCTTTAAAGCGATAGAAGCCATTATTAATTCTATGACGCCTTTTGAGAAAGAAAATCCCGATGGCATTAATCAAAGCCGCCGTAACCGCATAGCCAAAGGCTCGGGTACTAACTTAACCGAGGTAAACCGTTTAATTAAACAGTTTGAAGATATGCGTAAAGTGATGAAGCAAATGAGCAACCCTGCCGCCATGGCCAACATGATGCGCAGAATGCCGAGGTAACGCCCCCAGCCCCCTGAAGGGGAGTTTTTGAATAGCAATACTTGAATAAAGACCCTCCCCCTTCAGGGGGCCGGGGGGTTATACAAAATCCAGTCCTGCAAAATTCCTGTTCAATATCAGACTATTGTTTACGTTGAGCCATTTGTCTAACAGGGTGGCATACACATCTCTGAAATCTATCTGGTATTTTAAATCACCGTTATCCAATTGACTTAGATCTGGAGCACTATTATAGATACCGGCTTTTTTAAGTTTGCCACCAAAAATCATCACATTGTTGGCAGTTCCGTGATCGGTGCCATTACTGGCATTTTGCTCAACACGGCGGCCAAATTCCGAAAAGGTCATTACCAGGGTATCATCCAGCTTACCGGTTTGTTTCAGGTCTTTTATAAAGGCTGCTACGGCATCACCATAAATCTTTAACTGGCGCCCCTGTTGGTTTTGCTGCCCCACATGGGTATCAAAACCGCTGAGAGAAACATAATACACACGGGTTTGCAAGCCGGAGTTTATAAACTTTGATGCCATTTTTAATTGACCGCCCAGCCCGGTTTGGGGGTAATCGCAGCCCACGTTATAGGTTTTAGTAGTTTGCTGAATATAATCAGCCGATGAGTAGGTTTCTATCATTGTTTTGTACAGGTAGCCCAGGTTGTCCTCGTTCAGGTTAACATGGTCATGTTCATGTATAAGGTCTTTAAAAAATGGCTCGCGGGTGGTTTGGTATAGCTTGTTAGGGTCCTGCACAGCTATTCCTTTTAGTTTGGCACCCTTCATTGCATAGGAGAGCGTATCATCAACCTCAATAGCGGTATACGGATTGGTGCAATTCTGACAATTGGAATCCAGATACCGGCCTATCCACCCGGTTGATAAAAACTGGTTAGAATCACTTGCCGTTTGCCAGATGTCCATTGACCGGAAATGCGACCTATCGGGATTAGGATAACCTACCGAATTAATAATACTCATCCATCCCTGGTCGTAAATTTCTTTTAAGGCCGATAGGTTGGGGTTTAGCCCCTGCATATCATCCAGCTTAATAATATCTGGCTGATTGATGGCAATGGTTTTACGTTTTTGGTAATAAATATCGTTACCAAAAGGGATAATGGTATTTAAGCCATCATTACCCCCCGAAAGCTGGATAATAACCAGGTTTTTGTAGCCCGATATATCGCTGGCGGCAAAAGCTTCAAATGGCTTTAAAAAAGCAGGTATCATTAAAGCACCCGATGCCAGTGTTGTATTTCTTAAAAAATCTCTGCGCCTCATAATTGTTGATTTTCAGGTTTTTACTAATTCCTGGTTAACATAGTTGATATTCTGGTGTCGATGTTATTTGTATAACAGCTGTTTTTATATCTGGCGCATTTTGCACCTCGTTTAATGTGGTGCTATTTATGGGGGGCTCCAGCATAAATTCGGCCATTTGCTGTCTTGTAATGTCTGATGGCATTTCCTTCAAAAATTTATCCCAATCGGGCTGTGCCTGTACCTTTTTAATTACATTAAGCTGTTGTTTTTTTTCAAATGCCAGGTACGCCTCATCTTCAGGGTTGGCTTTGCCTGTAAAATCAATTACCCCGGCGTTTAAGATGGTAGATGGTATTTTCATCCGGTACATTAATGAGGAACTGTCTATCCAGCTTTTGCCACCAGGCCACCCAGCAACATTTGGCGGATGAAATAACTCTTGTCCCAACGAGCGTTGAAACTGTATCAGTATCGCCGGATTCTGGTAACTGACATAAAATTGCCTGTTTAAGCCAACCAACAAATCAATTGGCGATTTAATGAGGTTACCTGTATTTTTATCATCATAAAACCAATCGGCAGTAAAAACATATTCCAATAGCGGTTTTATCTCATAGTTTGCATTATATAATACATCGGCCATTTGATTAACATGGTCCATATCGGGCACATCATTAACAAAAAAGCGGTACAATTTGGAGCATATAAAAATAGCCGTTTGCTTTTTGGCCACTATAATGTCAATAATATCTTCTCCGCAAAAATTAGCCGATTGGCCCATGAAAGTTTTTATTCCGTCGTCATGTCCCCTGGGGTAGAAGGCATACTCTCCATTTTTGCCAGCGTAAGTCCAGCCGGTAAATGCCCTGGCCGATTCTTTAACATCCTGTTCGGTATAATGCCCTCGGCCAAGTGTAAAAAGTTCCATCAACTCGCGGGCAAAATTTTCATTTGGGTGCGCTTTTTGATTTTGCTGATTAGTTAAAAATAGCAGCATGCCTGGTGTTTGCGATACTTGCAGCAGCAAGGTTTTAAAGTTGCCAAAGGCGTTGGCTCTTTGAATATTGTTAATTTGCTGTGCGTAATAAACGGTACCGCATATACAGGCGAAATGATTGTGCCAAAAAAGCGTCATCTTCTCCCTAAGCTGTGCGTCTGTTTCGCTTAGTTGTTTTAACCATGCATTATTAAGGTCAACAGCTTGTTTGTACTTATCCTCGTTGAATTTGGCTTTATCGGCATCTGTTAGCGGGTGGCGCAAATCCAGGTTTTCCGTTAAAACAGTAATGGGCTCCTGCTTTTCAGATGCCTTGAATAGTTTTCTAACCGCCTTTTTTACCGACCGGTGTTCATGATCATGCAGATCCTCAAAACGGATTCCAAAGCCTGCCCGTGCATAAAGATGTTTGATGTTTTTGGCGTTATTCATTTTTTGTTTTTAAAACCCAATTAATAATTGTTTAGCATTTCAACAAAGCTGGTATTCGGGTGTTGAAACCAGTTCAATAACCATTGCCTTTATATCAGCGGCTTTTTCAAAATTATTCATTAATAAATTGCTCACTCTGGGCTCAAGCATAAATTGAACAATTGTTGCCTTGTCGGCTTTTTTTGGGATGTTCTGCAAAAACCTATCCCAATCTGGCGTTGTCTGTACTTTTGTATTTACTATTTGCTGCTGATTGCGTACAGTGGCAATGTAGGCTTCGTCTTCCGGATCGGCTTTGCCGGTAAAATCAATCAGGCCGCCATCCAGCAAAATGGAGGGCATTTTAAGCCGGTACATTAACGATGAACTATCAATCCACTTTTTGCCTCCGGGCCAGCCCGCAACGTTAGGCGGATAAAACAATACCTGCCCAAGTACCCGCTGAAATTGCAGTAAAACTTCGGGCCGCTGATAAGAAATATAAAACTGCCTGTTTAACCCCACAATCAACTCCACTGGCGATTTAATTAAATTGCCCGTATTTTTATCATCATAAAACCAATCGGCTGCAAAAACATATTCCAGCAAGGGCTTTATTTCATAGTCGGCTTTATAAAAAACATCGGCCATGGCATTTACATGCATCGGGTCGGGTGTTTCATTCACCAGGTATTTATATAGTTTGTTGCTTATAAAATAGGCTGTCTCTTTTTTTTCCAGTAGCATATTCATAATATCTTCCCCGTTAAAATTACCGGTTTTACCCATAAAGGTTTTAACACCGTCGTCATGAAAAAACTTACGGTTTACAAATTCACCGTTGCGGTTAAATCCATAGCCGGTAAATGAGCGGGCCGATTCTTTTATATCTGTCTCAGTATAATTTCCGCGACCAATGGTAAATAGTTCCATCAACTCACGGGCAAAATTTTCATTAGGATGCCCTTTTTGATTTTGCTGATTATTTAAAAACTGCAGCATTGCCGGCGTTTCGGCAACCTGAAACAACAACGTGCGGAAGTTGCCAAGTGCGTTTGTACGTTGTATATTATTTAGCTGTTGAGCAAATTGCGCGTTAAATGTACGGCAGGCAAAGTGATTGTGCCAAAAGAGGGTCATTTTTTCAACCAATGGCGTATTGGTTGTACTCATTTTATTTATCCAGGCCAGGTTTAAGTCTTTTTCCTGCTGTTTCTGCTGCTGCAAAAACATTTTACGGGCCATTGCATCGCCTTTTATAAGGGCGGTATAGTCGGTATTTTGTTGAATAACAGCAATGGCATCATCAGTGCTGGAAGTATTGAGTAGGTATTTAACGGCATGAGCAACTGAGGTATTTTCGTGCTCTTTCAAATCATCAAAGCGCATTCCAAAACCTGCACGTGCCCATAAATGCTTAAGTTGCTTGCTGTTATTCATAGTATGGGTATGACAATAGGATTAACAATTGGTTTAACAGGCTGCATATTAATTGCAGGGACAATGACAAAGAATCCGGCCAATAGGTATCCGATTAAAATTTAAATTTATACTTTTGTCGTTTTTATAATTTGCGCGCACCAAACCTAACCTCAATGATAAAGTTTCTTACAACTGCTTTTTTTTGTTCATTATCCCTTTTTGCCGTTGCTCAGTCCGTTCAACACACCATTCCTGCGGTACAACCTTATGGAAAAGTTGATATGGCAGATCTGGAAATGAAATCATGCGATTTTGAGCCTGATGCTAATGCCGAAATATTATTCGATAAAGCCAGCCTTGTTTCTTCTGGTGGCGTGTTACTTCAACGACATGTACGCATCAAAATCTTTAATGACTTTGGAAAAAAAGCAGCTAACGTGCGCGTAGCTTATACCTATTATCCCCAATATGGAGATATCAGCGATTTTAAAGGAGAAACAATAAGTCTTGAAGATGGTAAAGTAACAATTACGCCATTAGATAAAAAAAACGCGAATATTGAAAAGACTAACAATTGGCATTATATTTTGACCTTCTCTTTACCAAACGTAAAGGCTGGTTCGGTGATTGAATATCAATACAGCTTGTATATTCGTGATTTTTCTGCTTGGTATTTTCAAGGCAATTTGCCTACAAAGTACAGTGAAATTCAAACCGTTTTTCCCTCTTCATGGGGCGTTATGGTGGTGCCGCATGTGAGATATCCGTTTGTAGTAAATATTGGCGATCAAGACGACAACAAACAGGTAAAGGCTTTAGCAAATGTGCCTTCTTTTAAAAAGGAACCTTATAACAATTCAATAAGTGATAATTTGCAGCGAATGGAATATTTGCATTTAAGCAAACTGGCAAACTCATGGCCAAACATATCCAATTTGTTGCTTAAGTTACCCGCTTTCGGTGGTCAGTTTAACCGAACATTAACGGGGGAGGATGAAATTATAAATGAGGCAAAAAAATTAAAAACTGTTGACGAGAAAACTGCTTTTATTTTTAATCTGGTAAAAAACCGTATGCAATGGAATGAAATTACAAGATGCTATAGCAAAGACGGGACAGTAAGCGCCTGGAATAAAAAAACAGGTAATTCAGCCGAGATTAATATTATCGTTTATCATTTGTTGAAAGCGGCGGGCGTTAAGGCTTATCCAATAGTTGTAAGCAATAAAAACTGGGGAAGAATAGATCCGAATGAACCAATCGACGCACACTTTGACAATGTGCTGGTTTATATTCCGATTGATACCCTAAAAAAATACGTTTTGGATGCAACTGATAAGTTCAATCTGTACAACACCATACCTTACAATTATTTGGATATATATGGGTTCAGTTTAGATGAGGACAAGGGAGAATATAACTTTGTTTTTTTGGATAGTGTAGAGCCTGTTTCGCAATCAGTCTTTTTAAATGCCGCAATCAGCGGAGACGGTAAAATGAATGGAACGCTTGAGCGAACCAGCTATGCTTACAATAAGATAAATGCTTTAAGAAAATATAAAACTGATGGAGAAGAAAAGTACATCAAGTTTTTATGCGACAGCAATAATAATATAAAACTACAGGCGGTTAAATTGAAGGATATGGAGGTCGACTCGCTGCCGCTAACATTAAATGCCAATTTTAATGTCGATTTGGGCGGAGTAACAGATGGCTATATCTATTTTAAAACTAATTTGTTTATGACAATGGGCGCCAATCCGTTTTTAAGTGAAAATAGATTTTCGGACATTGATTTCGGATACCGCGATAATTATTCTGTTAACGGGATATACAAAATTCCGAATGGATACAAGATAGACGCATTGCCCAAAAGTGTCACCATTGTTATGCCCGATAGAAGTATCATTTTTAAGCGCACTGTAGCTGAAGACAACGGGACAATAGTAATACGTTACATGCTTGATCATAAAAAATCCCTTTATTTTAGTGAGGTTTATCCCGATATAAAAGACTTCTATAAAAAAATGTATGAGGTATTAAATGAACAGGTTGTTTTAAAAAAGATGTAATCAACACTCCACTTTAAATATTTCTAAACCAGGTCTAAATCCTTATCGATGACTAGATTTTTTACTACAATATTCTTTTGTTTATTATCTCTTTTTGTTGTTGCACAATCCATTATTCCAGCTGTACAACCTTACGGAAAAATTGATACTGCCGACCTGAAAATGACCTCATGCGATTTTGAAAAAGATGCTAATGCTATGGTGCTATTTGATGTTGGTGACGTTAATACCGGTCTCAATTCAACTACCTTAATAAGGCATAGGAGATTAAAAATTTTGAATCTTCATGGTAAAGATGAAGCTAATATTACCCTTTCATATTTTAGCCGTCATGGCTTGCAAAGCATAAGTGATTTACAGGCCCAAACTATTAATCTTGATAACGGCGTTATAAACTTCATCAAGGTGGCTAAGCCACAGATTTTTGAGCAGCCGGTTGATAAAAACATGAGGCAGATAGCCTTCACCTTTCCGCAAGTAAAGCCGGGATCCATCATTGAATATACTTACAAGTTAACTATTGATGGTGAAGGCCAATTTCCCGATTGGGATTTTCAGTGCGATCTGCCGTCAAGATATAGCGAACTGACGGCATCGGTGCGGAATGACTACAATTATAAAATGAACATAAAAACATTTCAGGATCTGGAACGAAACGAGAAAAAGGCATGGACAAAAAGCCCAGGAGATACGGTTGGCAATAAATATGCATGGGCACTTAAAAATGTGCCGTCATACAAAGATGAAACTTACTCTACCAGCAGGGAGGACAACCTGGAATCGTTGGAGTTTTTTTTAAGCGGTATAAAGTATACATACAATGGCGAGGTGAAATCATTGATGAAAAGATGGTGGCAAATTGGTGAGGAGTTTACAAGTGACCAGGATGATGACCTAAAAGAAAGTTTAAAGGCTGATACGATTATAAACAAAGCAAAGTCGTTGTCTACTGAAGATGAAAAGGTTGCCTACATTTTTAATTGGGTAAAAAGCAATTTTAAATGGAATGAAAAAGATAGACCTTATACAGTTGAAGACATGAAAAAGGTATGGCAGGCAAAAACAGGTAATTCAACGGAAATAAATCTAATTCTTTACAAGCTATTGGTACAAGCCAAAATTAATTGTTACCCCTTACTGGTAAGCACACGCGATAATGGTAAGGTAAATCTGGGCTATCCTAAAATGAATTCGTTTAATAGGACAGATGTTATAGTTTCAATAAATAAGAATACCCAGAGTTATATACTTGATGCAACACACAAATTAAATTCTTTTAACAATATTCCTTTTGATGTACTTAACACAAATGGGTTACTGGTAAAAGGCGGATTCAGTTTTTCCACAAGTCTTAAGTATACTTTTATAACTGATGATAGCTATATAGTAAGTATAAAAAATAAAACACCATCACGGGTGGTGATTTATACCAACGCAGAAATTTTACCTGATGGTAAATTAAAAGGTACTACACAAACAGAAAGTTTTAGTTATAATAAAATTGCCAGGGGTGAGCTTTTTAAAAAGCTTGAGGAAGCCAGGTACGTTGAATATTTAAAAAATGGAGATAATAGCCTGAATGTAATTTCGCTTAAACGGAGCAATGTAGATATCGACAGCTTGCCACTTTCGGAGGTTGTTGATTTTCAGCAGGACCTATCGGCGATGGGGTCGGATGATACACATATTTATTGTGACCCCAATTTATTTGCCGGTTTTTATACAAACCCTTTTCTTAACGAAAAAAGAAATACCACTATTGATTTTGGCTATTTAACAAGCTACAATATAATCGGCAGATTTAAAATACCCGATGGTTTTAAAGTTGATGCTTTGCCACAAAATGTATCATTGGTAATGCCTGATAAAAGCATTGTTTTCCGACGAACTGCAGCCGAAGAGAGCGGTCAAATTATGATCCACTATACGGTATACGGCAACGAATCTGTGTTTACAACAAATAAATATTTGAGTGTTCATGATTTCTATAAAAAGATGTTTCAGTACCTCAATGAACCTATCGTACTAAAAAAAAATTAACCATTCCTTATACAAGCCGTATACATTAAAGAAATTTTATTTCGGCTTTTTTTATATATTAGAACCAACCAAACCCAATTCATAATGAATAAAACCATTATTGCTGCGCTTTTATGCGTGGCTACTTGTGCTGTTAAGGCGCAAGCTCCTACACCAAATATTCCGGTAGTACAACCATTTGGAAAAATTGACCAGGCCGACCTTGAACTAAAATCATGCGATTTTGAAAAAGACGCCAACGCCGAAGTGTTATTTGAAAAAGGCACGCTCTATTTTGGTGCCGATATCGGTTCAATAACCGAGGAAATACACAAACGTGTTAAAATATTTAATACAAATGGTAATGGTGAGGCCGATGTGAAAATTGATTTTTATAGCGGCGATCACCTGGAGTATATTACCGGGATAGACGCAGAAACCATAAACCTTACTGACGGTAAAGTAGAGATTACTAAACTGGATAAAAAACTGATTTACACCAAGGTTATTGATAAAGAAAATAGCGAAATCTCTTTTACAATGCCTAATGTAAAACCAGGAAGTATTATTGAATACAAATACAAATGGAATGCCAGCAGTTTTGCAGATATGCCCGACCTCGTTTTCCAGGAAAAAATTCCGGTTCGGTACTGTGAATATAGCACCTCAATTCCTGATATTTTTTATTTCAGGGCCATACCCAATCTTACGCAGCGCCTGGTAAAAGACAGTAAAAAAGAAGATGGGAGAAGCTTTATTGAAGACAGTCAAACTTACCCCTATACCGAGGAAACTGAAGTGAGAGGTATGGCTAATATTCCCTCACTGCCGGACGAGCCTTACATGTCTTCATTTAACGATAATGTTGAGGCTATTCGTTTTCAATTAGTTTCTATTAAGCCTATTGGCGGGTTTCAAAAAAACTATTCTGACACCTGGGCAAAAGTTGGCAGCAAACTAATTGATGATGAAGATTTCGGTGGGCAGCTAAAACGCAAGTTAAATGGCGAAGAGGCTATTATTGCCAAAGCGAAGTCGTTAAAAACAGACGACGAAAAGATTGCCTATATTTTTGACGAAGTTAGAAATACAATGAAGTGGAATGGTCTGGACCGTTGGTATACAATTGATGGCACCTACAGGGCCTGGGAAAACAAAACCGGCAATTCGGCCGAAATAAATATTATTTTGTATCATTTACTTAAACAGGCAGATGTTGAGGTATACCCAATGGTAGTAAGTACCCGTGAGCACGGAAAGGTTGATCCTTATTACACCTCATTGATGCAATTTAACCGGGCCGTTGTTTACGTTCCTATAGATACTGCAAAAAGCTACGTGCTTGATGCCACAGGAAAATATAACGTGTACAATGAAACACCGCCCGAACTACTTAACTCAACCGGTTTATATATTGATAAAAAGAGAGATAAATATGATATGATCAGTATAAAAAAAGAGCTGCCTGTAAGGGAAGCTGTTATGATAAATGCTGAAATTAAACCCAACGGTAAAGTAGAAGGAACAGCACAACTAAGCAATACCAGTTATAGTCGTATTAATATTGTAGAAAAGTATAAAAAAGACGGCGAAAAGAAATATATAGAATACCTGAGTAATGGCAATAATAACCTGAAAATATCAACTATTAAGTTTGATAATATGGAGATTGACACGCTGCCGCTTACACAGAAAATTGACTTTAACCTGGACCTTGCGGGTACCGATGAAAATTACATTTATTTAACCCCTAACATTTTTACACCACTTGAGGCCAACCCGTTTCTGAGCGAAAACCGGATGACTGATATTGATTTCGCCTATCGCCGCAGCTATTCAATGAATGGGTTGTACAAAATGCCGGCCGGTTATAAGGCTGATGCCCTGCCAAAAAATGTAACCATGGTTATGCCTGATAAAAGCTTTAGTTTTAAACGCCTTGTTGTTGAGCAGGACGGCATGATTATGATAAGATATACCGTTGCTTTTAACGTGCCCGAGTATTCAAAACAGTTTTATCCCGAGTTTCATGAGTTCTTTAAGAAAATGACAGAGATGATGAATGAACAAATTGTGTTAAAGAAATCATAATGAAAATGATGTACAAAAAATATTTTAATGGCTTGCTATGTTTTATAATAGCATTGCTTTCTGTCGTTTTTAAATCGCAGGCGCAGGATCTGCCCAAAGAATTATATATAGCTGCCAATATTCCCGATTCGCTTAAGGAGAATGCAAATTCGGTAGTAAGGTATTCTGATATTACACAAACTGTTAAAGGACCTGGCGATATAGTTGTTAAGTACCACACCCTAGTTACCATACTTAATGAGAAAGGCGACCGTGAGGCAATGATGGATTTACCTTATAACAAGAAGTTCAACTCTTTGAGCAGCATTGAAATGCGGGTGTTCAATGAGAAGGGAGAGTTAATAAAAAAATACCATAAAAGCGACATGTATGATGGCGCCGCGGGCGACGACGAGACTTTGGTTTCTGATGACCGGTTTTTAGCTGTAGAACATACTATTGCAGCCTATCCGGTAACCATTGAAAAAGAGTATGAGGAGGACATTACCAGTCAGTTAGATCTCAGAGGTTGGTATATGCAGGACGATGAACAGTCTGTTCAGTATTCTTACTATAATTTGTCAATTAATGCGCAAGAAGGCTTTCGTTCATTAAATAAAAACATTAACATAAAACCAGAAAAAACCGACGTTAATGGAATATGTACCTATAAATGGCAAGTTTTTGGATTAAAGGCATTTAAAAAAGAAGAAGGTGCACAATACTGGCGCGTTTTGCCTAGTGTGGAATTTGCCTCAAATAGTTTCAAATTTTATGGAATCCCCGGAATGTTCGATAGCTGGCAAAATTATGGAAAATGGCAGCTGGCATTAAACTCCGATGTTTGCTCTCTAACGCCCGAAAGAGAAGCTGAGATCAGAAAAATGACCGACAGTATTAAAACTGACAAGGAAAAGGTAAAATTCCTGTATAATTATCTGCAGCAAAATATGCGGTACGTTAACGTACAATTGGGTATCGGAGGGTTGAAGCCGTTTCCGGCTACCTTTGTAGATCAAAAAAAATATGGCGATTGTAAAGCACTGTCAAATTATATGGGAGCCTTATTAAAAGCGGTTAATATACCCTCATGCTATGCTATGATTAACGAAGGCATAAATGCAGAGTCGGCTAAGCCCAATTTTCCTTTTGACCCATTTAATCACATTATTTTGTGCGTGCCGTTAAAAGGTGACACTACCTGGCTTGAGTGTACAAGCCAATATATGCCTTTTGGGAAATTGGGGCCGCATACAGAAAACAGATATGCTTTGTTGATTGATAATAACGGCGGTAAATTGGTGAAAACTCCTTCAAGCACAGCTAGCGATAATCAATTCAATAGCTATGTACGTATAACGATTGATCCAGACGGTGGGGCAAAAGCTCAGATAAAAATCTTCAGCACAGGCGAGTATAGGTTTGATTATATTGGTCTTTCGTCGTTAAAAATGGACGAGCAGAAAACTTATTTTCAAAGAGCTTTTAATATGAAGCAACCCATAAACTTTGATATTAAGCCTATTGATGATAAAAACGGCGTAAAGGAAACGGAGTTTGATGTAGAATATGATAAGTTTTACGACATAGCCGCCGGTGATAAACAGTTTTATAAGCCACATGTATTTGATTTGGTCGCATTTACTATTCCGGTAGAAGAAAATCGCAAAAGTGATTATTATTTTGAACACCCTATGCAAAAATCCTGCGTTACCACTATCGATCTTCCGCAGGGTTTTGAAATAGAAACATTGCCAACCAATCAGACCTTAAAGTTCACCTACGGCAATTATGAGGTAACTTACACCTATGATGCTGCCAAAAATCAGGTAACCAGTATAGCAAAATTTAATTTAACGAATCACGTTATTCCGGCTGCAAAATATACCGAGTTGCAGCAATATCTTGACGCCGTTATTAAAGCGCAAAATAAAAAACTGGTAATACGCCGTAAGGCGTAAATTTGCCTGAATGATATTCAGGCTCGACGAACGTTTACTATTTCCCGATCCGGATCTGGCCGATCCGGACGGGCTTTTAGCAGTAGGCGGCGATCTTTCTGCAAATCGTTTAATACTGGCCTACCAAAACGGCATATTCCCCTGGTATAGTGACGAAACCCCGATATTATGGTACGCTCCACACGAAAGATGCGTGATATTCCCGCCGGAAATAAAAATATCTAAATCAACTAAACAAATTTTACGGTCAGATAAATTCAGCATAACTGTAAATCAGTGTTTTGAAAAAGTAATAGCCGCCTGTTCTTCTGTTGAACGGAAGGATCAGGATGGTACCTGGATAACTGATGAAATGATGGCTGCTTATATTCAGCTGCATCAGCTAGGGCAGGCCCATTCTATCGAGGTATGGTTTGACGGTAATTTAGTCGGAGGATTATATGGCGTACAAACCGGCAATGTTTTTTGTGGCGAAAGTATGTTTAGTTTAATGAATAATGCATCAAAAATTGCGTTGATTTATTTGTGCAGCATGGGCTTTGCCATGATTGATTGCCAGATGCACACCCCGCACCTCGAATCAATGGGTGCAAGAATGATCAGCCGGCAGGAATATATGGAGGTGCTGCAAAAATCTGTTGCCTGAATGGTATCTTTGATGTCATTTGCGGCCTGCTGCAAACTATAACTAATAAAATTCAATGGAGATAATCATTCCGAAAGAACGTATAATTTTGGGTATTGACCCTGGCACAGCGGTAATGGGTTATGGCCTGATAAAAGAAACCGGACCTAAAATTGAACTGATTAGCCTCGGTGTAGTAAAAATGGATAGCATTGACGATCATATGCTGAAATTGCAGCGTATTTTTGAAAAAACAGTTGCCCTTATTGATAACTACAAACCCGATTGTATGGCACTCGAGGCTCCTTTTTACGGCAAAAATATACAGGTAATGTTAAAGCTGGGCCGGGCCCAGGGTGTTGCTATGGCGGCCGGTTTATCGCGTAATTTGGTGATAACCGAATATGCTCCCCGCAAAATAAAACAATCTATAACGGGAAATGGAAACGCTGCCAAGGAGCAGGTTGCATCCATGCTGCAACAGCTATTAAAATTTAAAGAAACGCCCGATTTTCTGGATGCTACCGATGGATTGGCCGTCGCTGTTTGCCATTCTTTCCAACGCATCCCCACAGGGAAAACCGGCAGCAAAAAATCTTACTCGGGCTGGGATACTTTTGTAAAGGATAATACAAAGCGAATTGTTTAACTAATGTGCAGATGAGTTAGAAGATGTGCAGATTTTGGATGTGCGAATATGCAGATGAGTTAGAAAATGTGCGGATTTTGAACGGGTGAGTAACCTCCTTAGACCAGATGCAAGCATTCGCACATTTGAAATTTGCACATCTGCAAATCTAATAGCATCTGCACATCAATTAATCTTCAGCGCCTGTGCAATCTTCTCGGCAGTTGCCTCCAGTTGTTCTTTAGTGAAGCTAAGTTTAGGGCGGGCAAAGTTCATATCGTCAACCCTGTTCATCGGTATTAAATGGATATGTGCATGAGGCACCTCTAAACCGATAACAGCAACGCCTACCTTTTTACAGGGGATTGCTTTTTTTATGCCGGTGGCTACAATTTTTGTAAATATCTGCAGGCCGGTATAGGTTTCATCATCCAGATCAAAAATATAATCAACCTCCTTTTTCGGGATAACCAATACGTGCCCTTCGGCAAGCGGGCTGATATCCAGGAACGCCAAAAAATCAAACGTTTCAGCTACCACATAAGCCGGTATTTCGCCGGATACTATTTTTGAGAAGATGGTCATATTTGATTAGTTTAAGCTTTGATTTGGTTAGATAGGGTTGATTAAGTTTGTTTTAATTACTTCCTTAATCAACCCTGTTAATTCTTTTTCTTATCTTGATATTTCCAAAATTTCAAATTCTATTTTACCGGCAGGCACCGTGATCTCAATTGTTTCGCCCACTTTTTTGCCCAATAAGCCTTTGGCTATAGGAGACGTTACCGAAATTTTACCCGATTTCAGGTCAGCCTCAGTTTCTGATACCAACTGATAGCTCATTACGGTACCATTTTTAATATTTTTTATTTTAACGATAGATAGTGCCAGCACTTTAGATAAATCAAGTTTCGATTCGTCCAGCAGACGTGCATTGGCAACGGCTTCCTGCATCTGGGATATTTTGGCTTCATGTAAACCTTGTGCTTCTTTGGCGGCATCGTACTCTGCATTTTCAGAAAGATCACCCTTATCGCGGGCTTCTGCAATAGCTTTTGACATATTGGAACGGCCAATAGTTTTTAAATACTGTAATTCTTCCTTTAATTTTTCTAAACCTTCTTTGGTGTAATATGCTACCTCTGCCATAACGCTCTGTATTATTAAAAATTAAAAATTTTGAGGCTTCCCCCAAAAAAAACCGCCCTCCTGTTGTTGAGAAGGACGCGATGACTTTAAAAACAAACAAGACTATATTGGCAGCGCCTACATAGTCTTGTTTTGTGTAAAACGAAGATAAGTGATTTAAAGTCTAAAATCCAAATTTTTTTAACGGATCATGGCTTGTCATAAACAAATCACGATGTTGACGCTTATTTATAAGTACGGTAGCTCCGTTTTTTACGCCGGGCAATAATGTTCATTTCAAAATCATCTAAGAGCTATTAACTATGAACTATGAACCAAATTTCCATAACTTTGCCCCATGATAATTGAAGTATTAAAATCCAAACTTCACAGGGTAAAGGTTACACAGGCTGAATTGAACTATGTGGGCAGCATTACCATTGATGAGGATTTGATGGATGCGGCTAATATTATAGCCAATGAAAAGGTTCAGATTGTTAACAATAATAACGGTGCCCGTTTTGAAACTTATGTAATAAGAGGCGAACGCGGTACAGGCACCATCTGCTTAAATGGCGCCACGGCAAGGCTTGCCCAGGTAGGCGATATTATGATCATTATGTCGTACGGATACATGGAAATGGATGAGGCCAGAAACTATCAGCCTATTTTGGTATTTCCAGATCCTGATAATAAATTAATAAAGTAAATTAGCGGCACCTAACGCTATTTACTTTTTATGAAGTTTTTATATACCCTAATTTTATTGCTGGCGCTTTCCCAATGCTTTGCACAAAAACAGAACGTTTATTATTTAAAAAACGACGGCAGATACGTTGACGTTAGGGATAGTGCTGACTATATCAGAATAGTTAGAGAGCCCGATTCTGCATCGACTTTATATAATGTGTTTGAGTTTTACAAAAAAGGCGAAAAAAAACTGATAGGAAAAACATCGTCAATCGATCCGCTTGTTTTGGAAGGCCAATGTGTTGTGTATTATAGGAGTGGCCGCAGAAGAGCTTTAGCCACTTACAAAAACGGACGGGTTGTTGGAACTGAATATAGTTTTTATCCTAACGGAAATATTTATCTCGAAAAAGATTACCCCGATAATGGGGATCTTTATAATGATATTGACAACAACTTTATTGTAAAATCGCTACTTGATTCGTTGGGCGCCGTGCTGGTTAAAGAAGGGAACGGTTATTATAAAGGATACGACGACAAATTTACTTATGTTGAAGAAGAGGGCCCGATTAAAGATGGAAAACGGGATGGTTTATGGAAAGGCGTTTTCAAAGAGTATAACACAGGATTTACCGAAACCTACGCCAATGGCGTGTTAGTTAATGGAACTGCAACCGGCAAGGATGGTAAAATTGCCAACTACACAGGCGCGCGTGGAGTACCTCCCAGTTTCAAAGGTGGTTTGAACGCGTTTTATAAATACCTGGGCGGACATATTCATTATCCGGAAGATGAATTGAACCGAAACATTCACGGAAAAGTTCTAATCGGTTTTGTGGTTGAAAAAGACGGGAGAGTAAGTAATATAAAAGTATTGAAGTCTGTAACGCCAAATATAGATGCCGAAGCAATCAGAGTAATTAAAAACTCTCCGCTTTGGGTACCGGCAACTTTATTTGGCACGCCGGTTAGGGTATATTACGATGTGCCTATTAACTTTGCCTTAAATTAACTATCAACTTATTTTAGTATTTCCAGACCCTGATAATAAATTAATAAAGTAAAATTCAAGGGCGTTAATTGCTTGTAAATCTTGATAATTTGTTGTGTTATACGCAGGATATTTTTGTCTTCAATAAAAGTGTAAAAAAGTAAAGCTCATTTAACCATATTTTTCTATCTTTGCACCCCGACAAGAAGAAGCCGAATTGCGGTCCTCCGACGGACAAATCAATATCGGAATTTTAAGTTGGCAGTCCCCCGCAGCAGGCAATATTCTTGAATAAAAAAAGATCATGCCAAAAGATACCTCCATCAAATCCGTTTTAATTATTGGTTCCGGCCCTATTATTATTGGTCAGGCCTGTGAATTTGATTATGCAGGCTCGCAAGCCGCTCTTTCTCTAAAAGAGGAAGGCATATCAGTATCTATTATCAACAGCAATCCGGCCACTATCATGACAGATAAGGTAATTGCTGATCATGTTTACCTGTTACCACTTGAGCCGGAAAGTATTGAAAAGATATTGCAAGAGCAGCAAATAGATGCCGTATTGCCTACTATGGGCGGGCAAACTGCGCTTAACCTTTGCATTAGCGTTGCGGAGCGTGGCATTTGGGAAAAATACGGTGTTAAAATTGTTGGTGTTGACCTGGCTGCTATCGAAAAAACCGAAAACCGCGAAGCATTTCGCCAGTTGATGGTTGATATTGGTGTAGGTGTGGCAACATCAAAAATTGCTAATTCATTTTTAGAAGGTAAAGAAGCTGCGCAGGAAATTGGCTTTCCGCTGGTTATTCGCCCAAGCTATACATTAGGTGGTAAAGGCGCAGGCTTTGTACATAAAAAGGAAGATTTTGATGCTGCTTTAAGTCGTGGTTTACAAGCATCACCAACCCACGAAGTATTGGTTGAACAAGCTGTACTGGGCTGGAAAGAATATGAGCTGGAGCTGTTGCGCGATAGCAATGATAATGTGATTATCATCTGCTCTATCGAAAACTTCGACCCGATGGGTATCCATACCGGCGACTCGATAACTGTTGCACCTGCCATGACATTGAGCGATCGCTGCTACCAGTCGATGCGCAACCAGGCTATCAAAATGATGCGTGCCATCGGTAATTTTGCAGGCGGTTGCAACGTACAATTCTCGGTAAACCCGGCAGATGAGGCTATCATCGCCATAGAAATTAACCCGCGTGTATCAAGGTCATCAGCATTAGCATCAAAAGCAACCGGTTATCCAATTGCCAAGATAGCTGCGAAACTGGCTATTGGGTACAACCTGGATGAAATAGAAAATCAAATCACTAAAACAACCTCCGCTTATTTTGAGCCGACGCTTGATTATGTGATTGTAAAAATACCACGCTGGAACTTTGATAAATTTAAAGGCGCTAACAAACAGCTTGGCCTGCAAATGAAATCAGTAGGCGAAGTGATGGGCATAGGCCGCAGCTTTATTGAAGCCTTGCAGAAAGCTTGCCAGAGTTTGGAAATTGGCCGCGCCGGTTTAGGTGCCGATGGCCGCCAGAACCGCAACCTGGACGAAATTATGTACAGTCTCGAAAATCCGAGCTGGGACAGATTATTCCATGTTTATGATGCATTGAGCCTGGGTGTGCCTATTGAATCGGTAAGAAAAGCTACTAAAATTGACCGCTGGTTCCTGAACCAGATAATGGAAGTAGTGAATCTGGAGAATGAGCTGCGCCGTTATTCATTGAATAATATACCTGAAGATTTCTTCTTCCTGCTAAAGCAAAAAGGATTTTCTGATACACAGATAGCCTATATTTTAGGCAATGTTAGCGAAGAGGATGTGTACCAGCGCAGGCAGGCCCTAAACATCCGCAGGGTGTATAAAATGGTTGATACCTGTGCTGCTGAGTTCCCGGCAAAAACACCTTACTATTACTCAACTTACGAAGGCGAAAACGAATCGATAGTATCCGACAAGAAAAAAATAATTGTATTAGGTTCGGGCCCTAACCGCATTGGGCAAGGTATTGAGTTTGATTATAGCTGTGTACACGGCTTACTTGCTGCAAAAGAATCGGGCTTTGAAGCCATCATGGTTAATTGTAACCCTGAAACGGTTTCTACCGATTTTAACATGGCCGATAAGCTATACTTTGAGCCGGTTTACTGGGAGCACGTACGCGAAATCATCGAGCTTGAAAAACCTTACGGTGTAATTGTTCAGCTGGGCGGGCAAACCGCCTTGAAGATGGCTGAGAAAATGCACGAGCATGGTATCAGGATAATCGGTACTTCATTTAATGATATGGACATTGCCGAAGACCGCGGCCGTTTCTCAGACTTGTTGAAAGAATTGGATATCCCATATCCTAAATATGGTGTTGCCGAAAGTGCTGAAGAAGCTCTTGAGGTTGCTCATGAAGTGGGTTATCCCGTACTGGTTCGCCCAAGTTATGTATTAGGCGGACAAGGAATGAGCATTGTAATAAATGACGAGGACCTGGAAAAAGCAGTGGTTAGCTTATTGCGTACCCTGCCCGGCAACCGCGTATTGATTGACCACTTCCTTGATCGCGCAACGGAAGCGGAGTCTGACTCAATAAGCGATGGCGATGATGTACACATTGTTGGATTGATGGAGCATATTGAACCTGCCGGTATCCACTCGGGCGATTCATTTGCGGTATTGCCTCCATTTGATCTGTCGGACAACGCCATTAGCCAGATAGAAGAATATACCATTAAAATAGCCAAGGCATTAAACGTATTGGGCTTACTGAACATACAGTTCGCTATAAAAAATGATAAGGTTTATGTAATTGAGGCCAACCCAAGGGCATCGCGTACGGTGCCATTTATCGCCAAAGCGTATGATGTACCTTACATTAACATTGCCGCAAAAGTGATGCTGGGTGTAAATAAACTAAAAGACTTTACCATTGAACGCAAACTTTGGGGTTATGCGATAAAAGAACCGGTGTTCTCTTTCGATAAATTCCCTGAAGTAAGTAAGGAATTAGGTCCCGAAATGAAATCAACCGGCGAGGCTATCCGCTTTATACCAAACCTGCAGGATCCATACTTCAGGCATTTGTATAAAGAAAAATCAATGTATCTGAGCCGATAGTAAGTTGAAAGCAGAAAGGTCAATGCGCAAAGCTTTTGTGGATTGGCCTTTCTGCTTTTATTTTTATAATTTAAGGCTGTTGTTAATATTTGTTAAAATTCTTTATTTCAAGCAATATTAAGCCTATAATTGCAGTTAAATTACACTTTAGCCGTAAGAATTTGAGATTGTTATCCCTTATTGATTTGTTTGCATGAAAAACCCCTTACTACGCATATTATTTTTACCTTCATTTGTCTTACTAATTGCATTATCTGGTACTGGTTGTAAAAAGACCGCTTCAACAACAACTGAAGAAACTGTTATACCTGTACTGGTTACTAATGGTACAATTATAAACGTTACTACCACTACTGCCCAAAGCGGCGGTACTATAACAAATTTTGGTTTCGCTGCAATAACAGCTAACGGCGTTTGCTATAGTTCAACAAACAGTACACCAACCACTGCCGATTCAAAAACAACCGATGCGCTGCAATTACAGGGTATTGGTAATTATGCTTATTCAAGCAATATTACCGGGTTAACACCTAATACAACCTATTATGTAAGGGCATATGCTATTAATGGCATTGGTACAGGTTACGGCAGTGTGGTGAAATTTACTACAAGCTCAAGTTTAACTGCGGTAACTTCAACAGTTAGCACCTTTGCTGGGAATGGTACTGCCGGAAATGTTGATGGTAGTGGTACCGGTGCCCAGTTTAATAATCCTGCCGGTTTATCAGTTGATAGTAAGGGTAATGTGTATGTTTCAGATACCTACAACAATACCATAAGAGAAATTACCCCCGGTGGTACCGTTACCACTATTGCCGGAACCGGAACGCTTGGTTATGTTGACGGTCCTGCTGCTACAGCTCAGTTCTATTCTCCGCAGGGATCAGCATTTGATACCCAGGGTAATTTATATGTGGCTGATGCAGGTAACAATGTGATACGCAAAATTACTCCTGCCGGCGTGGTAAGTACTTATTCCGGTAATGGTAACCCTGGTTTTGTTGACGGTTCAACTGCCGCTAATATTGAATTTAATGACCCTACCGATGTGGCTTTTGATGCAGCCGGCAATTTGTATGTAAGTGACAGAGGTAACAATTTGATACGTAAAATTACGCCTGCCGGTGTGGTGTCATCTCTTGCCGGTGTGCCAATATTCCCTAATGCCGGATATATCGACGCTACGGATCAGCTTGCGGAATTTAACCAACCCAACGGTTTGGTACTTGATGCAAGTAACAATGTGTATGTAGCTGACCAGGCTAATTCAGCTATTCGTAAAATAACAACCCCAGGTGGCGTTGTTACCACTGTGGCCGGTAGCACCACGCAAAAAACTTTGCTTAATTTACCTTCGGCCATAGCTATTGATGCAACCGGTAATCTGTATTTTACTGATGAAACCGGCCGTGTGCTGGAATATACTACTGGTAATATTATTTACACCCTTGCCGGAACGGCAAATGTTTCGGGCTACACCGATGGCCCAGGCGCTACTGCGCTATTCAGCAATCCACAAGCAATAGCTGTTGACGCCAGTGGAAATATTTACGTTGCCGATAAAAACAATAACTGTATCCGCAAAATTGTAGTAACCTTAACGCAATAAAATTAAGGGTTTGTTTAACCCTACAATTTCATAAAAGCATAAAATAGCCCGGTGCAATGTAAAGCCTGGGCTATTTTGTTTTGAGCCAGCAACTGCTTTACTTCATCAACGGTATAAGTTTCCACAATCAGATCTTCTTGTTCATCTAAATGCTGCTCCTGTACCTTTTTGCCTCCTCTTGCCAAATAGCATGTGGTATAATTATTTCCGGTTGATGGATTAGCATAAACGGTACACAGCAATTCAAACTCGTCAAACTGGTAACCGGTTTCTTCCAGTAACTCACGGCGAATAGCTTGTTCGGGCGATTCACCATCGTCAATCACACCACCCGGAATTTCGAGCGAAACTATTTCTGCTGCATGACGGTACTGCGTCACCATCAAAATTTTGTTATCCTCCGTTATAGCAACGGCATTAACCCAGTTGTTATATTCTAAAACGTAGTAATCTTCAACAATGTGTCCGCTCGGCATTTCGCACCGGTCTGTTCGCAAGGTGGCCCATGGGCCTTTGTGGATATAGTGAGATGAAAGTTTTTTCCAGATCAGATTTTTGTGGTTCATGGTTGACGGTTGATAGTTCATAGAGGGTAGTTCATTGGCCATGGTTGATAGTCCATGGCAAGGCGAATGTAGTAAATAGAGTTAAAATGAAATGGAAGGCCAGGTAAATAAATCTGCTTACTGCTTGCTTTTTCAAAGCATTAACCATTCCTTGTAGCTCATGGTTAATAAATCGTGGCAAAGCGAATGTTGTAAATAGAGTTAAAGCGGCATTGAAGGCTAAGTAGATAAATCTACCCAATACCCTCTCGCTACCATTGGCCTGAGCTATGAACTACCCGCTATGAACTACGGTCCATCTCCCATGAACCCTCTACTACCAACTTCCGCTCGATCCGCCGCCGCCGAAGTCACCCCCGCCAAATCCCCCGAAACCACCGCCGCCGCTGTCCCCGCCTCCACCAAACCCGCCATTACCGTTGCCGTTAGAGAAACCACCCCAATTACCGCCGCCCAATAAAGAGCCGCCCAAAAACCACCAAAATGGACTTGCGCTGCCGCGTCCGCCATAAATCTGACCGCCACCGCCGCCACCTCTTCTGAAAATAACAATGAGGATCACCAGAACGATAATACCAAGAGCGATGTAACCTCCTGTATTGTCGTCATCGGCTGTAGCAGCGTTTTGTTTCGGCTTGTTGGGCGCTTTGTATTCGCCCTTCATATATTTCATCAAATCATCAGTGGCTGCATTCAGGCCGCCATAATAATCATTTTGCTTAAAGTGGGGTATGATATCGTTTTGTATAATTTGATGTGTAATAACATCGGGCACTGCGCCTTCGGCGCCATAACCGGTTTGGATGGTAACTTTTCTATCAGCAGCAGCCACCAGTATCAAAATGCCGTTGTTTTTTCCCTGCTGCCCAATGCCCCAGGCCCGGCCCAGCTTTTGTCCGTAATCATCAATATCATATTCGCCAACCGATTTAATAATTACTACCGCTATTTGAGTGGAAGTGGAATCATCAAAAGCAACCAGTTTTTGTTCCAGCTGCTGCTCATCAGCCGCTGACAGCGTGTTGGTATAATCTGTTACCAGCGTATTTGATTTTGGTGGCAGTTGCTGCGCGCGGGTTATAAAACCGGTTAGCACCAGCAAAGAAAGTATAATAGTTTTTTTGAACATGGTTATATGTTTAATCGCCATCCATAAAGGCAATATCGTCCGAAAGTTCATTAGTGCCATTGGTTTGATGTGGGAAATATTTTTGCAGATGTTCGCCGGCAATGCCTAAACCGGTAACGATGCCCTCTATAATGTTACCATATTTAAAATGCTGCAGCATATCCTCTTTCGCATCATCCCAAAAGCCATCGGGCACTGCTTTGTTAATACCGGCATCGCCAATAATGGCAAACTTGCGATCAACAGTGGCCACATAAATCAGCACACCATTACGCAACTTGGTTTTATGCATATTTAACTGGCGGAAATATTTAGCAGCCCGGCCCAAAACATCTTCGGAGCATTTTTTTTCGATACATACCCGTATCTGCCCCGATGTATGCCTTTCGGCGTCCTCAATAGCGGTGCGGATGCGCTGCTGTTCCTCTGTGGTAAATAGTGCCATATTTTTTTGTGATTACACTTATTATTATGATTTCACCGATTGATGTTGATTGCACTGATTGTTACGATGATTTCACCGATTGATGTTGATTTCACTGATGTGCTTTGTAAATCGGTGTCATCATTTTCCATCAGTGAAATCAATGTTTAAAATGCAACTTTAGGTGCCTTGTCTGCACCGGCTTCTGCCTCAAAGCTACCTTTTTCATTAAAGCCGAATAACCTGGCAGTTATAACCGCCGGGAACGAACGGATAGAAGTATTGTATTCCTGTACAGCAGCATTATAATCCAGCCGGGCTACGTTAATGCGGTTTTCGGTACCTTCAATGGATGCTTGCAGACCGGTGAAATTGCTGTTTGACTGCAACTCCGGGTAGCGTTCAGAAGCTACCAATAGTCTTCCCAAAGCGGTACCCAATTGCCCCTGGGCCGCCTGGTATTTTTGTATAGTAGCCGGATCGAGCTTAGTAGGGTCAACCTGGATAGAGGTAGCCCGGGCGCGGGCGTCAGTAACTGCAATCAATGTGCTTTTTTCAAAGTTGGCTGCGCCTTTTACCGTAGCAACCAAATTAGGGATCAGATCGCTGCGGCGCTGGTACTGTGATTCAACCGCACCCCATTTGGCCTTCACGTTTTCGTCTTTTGATACCATGCCGTTATAGCTACATCCGCCTATAAGGCAAATGAATACAATAACACCTAATGCTATTAATAAATTTTTCATGTTAAATTCTTTTAGATTTAAGATGTGTGCAACTTTAATGATAAGATTACAAAACGCATACCGATGTTACAATTGCCTGTTTATTATGCCATTATGGCAATGCGTTTGGTAAATGTACTTAAAAGCATTGATATGGCAGCCTTAAGTAAAGCGTAAACGGGCTTTATTACACAAAGGTGTTATGGGCGTTAACCTCTTTTTAAAATGATTGACCCAGTGCAATATAAAATCCACTCTGACGCGGTTCGCCCGCTGGTTTTTGACCCACACCGTAATCAAGTCTTATGGCAAGTCCTTTTTGAACGTCGAAAAAGTAGCGGACACCACCGCCATAGTTTGGCTTTAGCTGCTCAGTGCTAAATGTGGTATGAAAAACTTCGCCTGTGCCGGCAAATGCTGCAAGGCCCCAGCGTTTATCAATGCGGTAGCGCAGTTCTGTTTGGCCGGCTATAAAGTTCCTGTCGCGGTAGCGGCCCTGGTAATAACCACGCATCATTTCGTCGCTTCCCATTTGCGGCATCAGGTAAAATGGCGATTGCCCTCCCGTAAGGCTCTGTTCCTGTATATCCACGCCCAAAACAAGAGGCCCTGCCAATAAAAAAAACTGCGAGTATTCTATATTAAAAAAGCCACCCTGGTAAAAGCTATTATAATAAATACCCTGCATTAAGTTATAGTAAGTGCTTATAATCATACCACGGGTGGTATAGGTATTGTTATTACGTGTATCGTAAGTAAAGCTGGGGCCTATATAAATAATATCGCCGCCATGTCTGTCCTCAACCTGGGGCGAGTTAATGGTAGCATTTGGATCGGGTTGATATTTATAATAGTACTTTACGGCACCGGCTACATAACCCAAATAAAAACGATCGCCAAAAAGTCTTTCGCCCCCGATAGAAAATTTGTAACGCCTTTCCTCAACCGGGTCAAGACTGGATAACCTGGTATTATTACCTATGCCATAAAAATCAAAGGGATAATTGTAATAGCTTACGCTTGACGTATAGTGCCATTTGTTTTGCGGAGTCCAGTAACTGGTATTAAGACTGAGTTTTGCCTGGCCCTTGGTAGTGATAGTAGCATATCCAAATAAACTGGATACTCTTGTATCGCGGTGTATAGTATCAGAATAGAAGGAGAGTATGGCCGCGCCTCCAAATTCAAGGCCGGTTTCGGGCGATGAACTTAAGGCTGGTACTATTAAAAAACTGGATTTTCTGCTGGTATCCTTATTGAAATACATCTTTCTGATGAATTTTGGCAGAAAATTTAGTTGTGCAAAAGCTGATTGAAAACAGACCAAAGCAATTGTCAGGGTAAAAAGTTTCTTCATGTTCAGCAATGCAAAGGTACTTTTTTAAGTTTTTGTTTTAGGCTTTAAGAATTTTAAATCACCAGTTCACGCAAAATAGCTACTTTTGCGCAAATATTTTTGATCAGTTATGAGCACTACAAAGGGACCCATATCGCAGTTTATTGAGAGAAATTACCTGCATTTTAACGCCGCAGCATTAGTTGATGCCGCCAAAGGATATGAAACACATCTTTTAGAAGGTGGAAAAATGATGGTTACTTTAGCTGGTGCCATGAGCACCGCCGAGCTGGGTATATCATTAGCCGAAATGATTCGCCAGGGTAAAATTGATATCATATCGTGTACAGGTGCCAATTTGGAAGAAGATATCATGAACCTGGTTGCTCACTCGCACTACAAGCGCGTACCACACTATCGTGATTTAAGTCCGCAGGATGAGTGGGATTTGTTGGAGAATCATTACAACCGTGTTACCGATACTTGCATCCCCGAAGAAGAAGCATTTCGCCGTTTGCAGAAACATATTTATAAAATTTGGAAAGATGCCGATACCAGTGGCGAGCGCTTTTTTCCGCATGAATTTATGTACAAAATATTGCTGAGCGGCGAGTTGGAGCAATACTATGAAATTGATCCTAAAAACTCATGGATGCTGGCCGCTGCCGAAAGAAATTTGCCTATTGTTGTACCCGGATGGGAAGACAGCACTATGGGCAACATCTTTGCATCATATGTAATAAAAAATGAAATTAAAGCTACTACCATGAAAAGTGGTATTGAATACATGGCCTGGCTGGCCGATTGGTATGTTAAAAACTCATCGGGCAAGGGAATAGGATTTTTCCAGATTGGCGGTGGTATTGCCGGCGATTTTCCAATTTGCGTGGTGCCGATGTTATATCAGGATATGGAAATGCCTGAGATTCCTTTCTGGAGCTATTTCTGCCAGATATCAGATTCAACCACTTCTTACGGATCATACTCTGGTGCTGTGCCAAACGAAAAAATTACCTGGGGTAAACTGGACATCCATACCCCTAAGTTCATTGTAGAAAGTGATGCTACCATTGTAGCACCATTGATTTTCGCCTGGATATTGGGACAATAAAAATAATACAGCTTATAAAAAGAGAAAGCCCCGGTTTTGCCGGGGCTTTCTGCTTTATAGTATTTTATATCAGGTGCTTTAATTGCACTACTTCGCTTTCTTCTAAATATCTCCAGCGGCCACGCGGAAGATCTTTTTTGGTCAGGTTGGCATATACCGCCCTGTCCAGCTTCACCACCTCATAGCCCAGATGTTCAAATATACGGCGCACAATACGGTTTTTACCGCTGTGGATCTGTATACCAATTTCTCTTTTCGAGCCACCGGCAACATATGATATAGAATCGGGTTTAATTAAGCCATCTTCCAGCTCTAAACCAAAAGAGATTTTGTTTAAATCGCCCTGGGTTAAGCTTTTGTTTAGCTCAACCTGGTATAGTTTAACAATGTTATTGCGTGGATGGGATAGTTTATCGGCTAAATCACCATCATTGGTCATTAATAACAAACCGGTTGTGTTACGATCCAGGCGGCCAATTGGATAAATACGTTCGCGACTGGCTTTTTCAACCAGGTGCATCACGGTACGGCGTTCCTGCGGATCTTCGGTAGTAGTAATATAGTCTTTAGGTTTATTTAACAATACATAAACCATTTTTTCGCGTTTCAGTGTTTCGCCATTGTAACGGATTTCATCCTTCATTGGGTCAACTTTATGGCCCAGCTCAGAAATTACCACACCATTAACAGCAACTACTCCTGCAATGATCAGCTCATCAGCCTTGCGGCGCGAGCAGATACCTGCATTTGAAATATAACGGTTCAGGCGGATCAAGCCTGTATCTTTAGCTTTAGGTTCAGGGCCTTTTTTACGGCCACGTAATGTTTTTACAGGCGCATCCAGATCAGGGGTTATTTTATCGTACTTGGCTCTTGAGCGTTGCGGCCTGTCGCTATCGGCAGGTTTATCGCCATAAGGCTTTTTAAATCCACCGCTTGCTGGTTTGCCTGCAAATTTTTTATCGCCGGGGCGATCACTTGAGAAACTTCTTTTGGGCTTGTCGCCGGCATTAAATGAACCGGTTGATTTACCGCGTGATTGAAAAGGTTTTTTATCACCGCCAGATGATTCGCCGCCAAAACTTCTTTTCGGACGATCATCACTATCAGCTAGTCTGCCACTGTATGGTTTGTTGCGCGACGCAAATGGTTTTTTGTCGCCCGTTGAATCGCCGCCAAAACTTCTTTTCGGCCTGTCAGTCGCGTCAGCAGGTCTGCCCGAATAAGGCTTGCTGCGTGGTGAACGCCTTTCGTTGCTACCGCTGCCGCTAAAACTGCTTGCCGGTTTATCACCTGTTTCGCGTTTTTGATAGGGTTTACCAGCCGATGCTGAAGACGAACGTCTTTCAGTGGGGCGGTCATTGCTATATTTTTTTGATGAATTGTTTTCAGTACGATCTGTATCTGAAGTTCTTTTTGGCCTGTCACCGGACTTTGATGTCCTGCTTGATGATCTTCCGGATTGATTGCCCTTTCCGGTACCTGGTCTGTTAAATGCCATACTTTTTAATTTAGCGCTTTCGCAGCGTGTAGGGGTCAAAGTTACGGATTTTTTGAAGACAATTGCAATTTTTTTTAGCGGTTCAAAATGTCCGTTTAGCGCTTTTAAAGCAAGTTTTTGAACCCAAAACTATAGTTTTCAAACGTTGTAAAATGCTAAGTGTTTGATAATCTGCTTTGTGTAACGTACCTTTGCAGCGCATTCTACCAAAATGTATACTATATGGATAAAAAAGAAATGACTAAACGACACCCAATTACGTGCTCCGTAATAGTGCTGCTGGTTATCTTTTCATTGATTAATATCACTGGTGCAAATGCCGTACCAAGGATAAAAAAATCAGCAAAAAAACACAAACAGGCGCAGGCCTACAAGCCCGCATTCATTTTAGCCAGCACCGAAGATGAAGACGCGGTGTACAGCTTTGCAAATGAACCTATACCTGTTAATGATGAGGTTGTAAACGCTAAATTAAAGCGCTCTCTTGTAACACACAACTTCAGACACGTTCAATCAAACATTCTTCAGAATAAAGCGGAAAAACTATTTCCAATTATTGAACCTATTTTACAGGCCTACGGCATTCCTGATGATTTTAAATATATTCCCCTGGTTGAATCGGGTTTCGGCGAAGGATCATCATCAAAAGGAGCCCGCGGGCCATGGCAATTTATGGCTGGTACAGCACGTACCTACGGCCTTAAAGTTGGACATGGCCTTGATGAAAGGATGAACATCCGCAAATCAACAAGGGCAGCCTGTATCTACATTAAAGAATTATACGCCGAGTTTAACAGCTGGACATTAACCGCCGCTGCTTACAACAACGGCTCAATTAAACTGGAAAAAAGTATCAGGGAACAAAATGAGGACAATTATTTCCATATGCATTTAAACCGCGAAACCGGTGTATATGTATATAACCTTATTGCCATGAAAGCTATTATCCAACAGCCGCAGAAATATGGCTTTAGAAAGCATTATCAATTAAAATACTTTAACCCTGGTTCGCCCGAATTGCTGGCTATTAAATAAGCCGCAAGGTTAACCATAATAAAGTAAAATTAATTACGGAGCACTCACAGGCCGATCATCCTAACCCGATGACCGGCCTTTTTTTTGCGTATATTTGCGCTTTGATAGTTAGTTGATTAAGTTGATTGGGAGAGTGGTTAATTAAGTTTTGGCCCAATTAACCAAAGCCAGCTCCATCAACTCAAAATACAATAGCATTGCATGATTACAGATCACATTGACCTTGGCGAACAAAATGAAGTTGAAGTTTACGGGGCCCGGGTACATAATTTAAAAAATATTGATGTTTCGTTTCCGCGTAATAAGCTGGTGGTAATTACCGGACTAAGCGGCAGCGGAAAATCGTCACTAGCATTTGATACCATTTACGCAGAGGGGCAGCGCCGTTATATGGAAACCTTTTCGGCCTACTCGCGCCAGTTTATGGGCGGTATGGAGCGGCCCGATGTGGATAAGGTTTCGGGACTGAGCCCGGTTATTGCCATAGAGCAAAAAACCACCAGTAAAAACCCGCGCTCAACTGTGGGTACCATTACCGAGATATATGATTTTATGCGCCTGCTTTTTGCCCGTACCGGCGAAGCATATTCTTATGTAAGCGGCGAAAAGATGGAGCGCATGTCAGAAGAGCAGATACTGCGCACCATTGCCGAAAAATTTAATGGGCAGCCGGTAAATATCCTGGCTCCCGTAGTAAAGGCCCGTAAAGGTCATTATCGCGAATTGTTTGAGCAGATACGCAAACAGGGGTACCTGAAAGTTTGGATTGATGGCGCTATTGCCGACGTAGAACCCAAAATGCAGGTTGACCGCTATAAAATTCATGATATTGATATTGTTGTAGATCGGTTAGTGGTTGACCAGAACGATACAAAGCGATTATACACCTCTATTCAAGCAGCCCTGAAAATTGCTAAGGGTATTATCCGTATTGCCGATAAAGACAATAACGTAGCTTACTATAGCAAATACCTGATGGACCCGGTTTCGGGCATTTCGTATGATGAGCCTCAGCCTAATACATTTTCGTTTAACTCGCCTTATGGCGCCTGCGAGAAATGTAGCGGCCTGGGTTATATTTTTGAGGTTGATGAAGCCTCTGTTATCCCTAATCCAAAACTGAGCATTCTGAATGGTGGCCTGGCCCCCATTGGCGAGTATCGTGAAACATGGATATTCCAGGTGTTAAAGGCGCTGGCCAAAAAGTATGAGTTTTCGTTGTCAACTCCGATAGAAAAACTGTCAAGGGATCATTTGGATATTATCCTCAACGGAACAACCGAAATGGTTACCGTGGCGGTGGAATACAACAAGTGGAACGTGCAGAGTTACCAGATCTCGTTCGACGGTGTAATCCGCATGCTGGAAGAGCAACAGGAGCGCCGTGGCGATGAGGGGATGGATGATATGGAAAACTACCGGGTGCTAAGAGCCTGCCCGGTTTGTGATGGTGCGAGACTGAAAAAAGAATCGCTGCATTTTAAGGTTGATAACAAAAACATCTTCGAGCTGGCCTGTATGGATATTAACACCCTGCAGGAATGGTTTACCGGGCTGGAAGACCGACTAAACGAGCGCCAGAATGTTATTGCCAAAGAAATACTAAAAGAGATAAGAGCCAGGATAGTTTTCCTGCTGGACGTTGGTTTAAGCTATTTAACGCTTGATCGTACAGCCAAAACCCTATCGGGTGGTGAGGCACAGCGGATCAGGCTGGCCACGCAAATAGGCTCGCAGCTGATGAATGTAATGTATATTCTGGATGAGCCAAGCATCGGCCTGCACCAGCGCGATAACGAACGCTTAATTAATGCCCTCAAAAACCTGCGCGATCTGGGTAATACCGTTCTGGTGGTGGAGCACGATAAAGACATGATACTACATGCCGACCATGTAATTGATATGGGCCCGGCAGCCGGTGTGCACGGTGGACAAATTGTGGCACAGGGTACGCCTGCTGAATTAATGAAGCAGCATACCCTTACCACCAGCTATATTAACGGTGAGCGTGAAATAGCCATCCCTGAGCACCGGCGCGAGGGTAACGGCAAAACGTTGAGCCTTAAAAAAGCTACCGGCCATAACCTCAAAAAGGTATCGGTTGATTTTCCGTTAGGAAAGCTGATTGGCGTTACCGGGGTATCAGGCAGTGGCAAGTCAAGCTTAATTACAGAAACGCTTTATCCTATTTTAAATCATCATTTTTTCAGGGCCAAAAAACATCCGCTGCCTTACGAAAAAATTGAAGGACTGGAACACATTGATAAGGTTATCGAAATTGACCAAACGCCTATTGGCCGTACACCACGATCAAACCCGGCTACTTATACCGGTGTGTTTTCTGATATCCGTAACTTATACGTAGCGTTACCAGAATCAAGGATCAGGGGATATAAACCCGGCAGATTTTCATTCAACGTAAAGGGCGGCCGTTGCGAAACCTGCCAGGGTGCCGGCATGAAGGTTATTGAAATGAACTTTTTGCCCGATGTGCAAGTACCTTGTGAAGAATGCAGCGGCAAAAGATATAACCGCGAAACGCTGGAAGTACGCTACCGCGGAAAATCCATCAGCGATGTACTGGATATGAGTATTGAAGATGCTACACCATTTTTTGAGCATATCCCGGCCATCTACCGTAAGGTAAAAACCTTATTTGATGTTGGTTTGGGTTATATCACTTTAGGGCAGGCATCTACCACCTTATCGGGCGGTGAGGCACAGCGTGTTAAGCTGGCTACCGAGCTATCCAAAAAAGATACCGGTAATACTTTTTATATTCTGGATGAGCCTACTACCGGTTTACACTTTGAAGATATTAATGTATTACTCGGCGTGTTAAATCAACTGGTTGATAAAGGCAATACCGTATTGGTAATTGAGCACAACCTGGATGTGATAAAAGTGGTTGACCATGTAATTGACCTTGGCCCCGAAGGAGGCTCGGGCGGGGGTAAAATACTATTCAGCGGTACACCCGAAGGATTGTGCAAGGTGAAAGAAAGTTTTACAGGAAAATTTTTGAAAGCCGAAATGGAACCTGCACGGTCAAAGAAATAAGAATTTGATATTAACTAAGTAATTAGTTAAATTAGGGTTTTAATTCTTAGCCAATGAAAAACCTGATTTTACTAATGGGGTGCTTGCTTTTGTTTAAAACGGGCATTGCCCAGGTTGTGTTTTCTCCGCAATATTTGTCACTTGTACAAAAGGCCGATTCTTTGTATGATGCTAAAGCATACAAAGAATCGGCCTTTACCTATTCGGACGCATTTAAAGCAAATAAATGGAACGCAAAGACCGACGATAGGTATGATGCCGCCTGCAGCTGGTCGATGGCTGGCTATGCTGATAGTGCATTTTCCAATTTAATGCTGATAGCTAACAACGGCTCCTATACTAACTACAATCATATTATAAAAGATTCAGATCTTATTTCCCTGCATAATAGCAACAGGTGGCCAGCTTTAATAAAATTAGTTAAAGCAAATGAGGACAATGCCGAAGCTCACTATAATAAACCTGTATACGAAGAGCTGAAACAGGTTTATGAAGATGATCAATCGGGCAGGGTGAAGATGGATTCTATAATTAAGAAATACGGTTACGATTCAAAGGAAATGAAATCCTTAAGCGTCGAGATCGGCAAAAAGGATTCTATCGATCTTATAAAAACAGAAAATATACTGGACAAATATGGCTGGCTTGGGCCGGATGCGGTAGGTGATATAGGTACGGTTACCGAATTTTTGGTTATTCAGCATGCCGACCAGCCCATCCATGAAAAATACCTGCCCATGATGCGCCAGGCAGTAAAAGATGGCAAAGCCCATGCCGATGACCTTGCGCTGCTGGAAGATCGCACGGCCCTTGAAGAAGGTAAAAAACAAATATATGGCAGCCAGATTGGCCTTGATACCAAAACCAATAAATACTATATAAGGCCCATTGAAGATGAACCAAACGTAAACAAACGCCGCGCTTCCGTTGGTTTGATGCCATTGGAAAGGTATGCCAAAATGTTTGGGATTGATTATAAATTGCCAAAAGAGTAAGGATTCAGCCTAAACGTTGTCAGCCCGAAAGTAGCGGAATATATCTTCACTACTTTCGGGCTGACTTATGCCTGTATCTGAACGTTAGTCAAAATTAACGCCGCCGTAATTAGAATGGATATTCACCTGCGATTCTGTTCCTTCTTTGCCGAAATGACCTTTATAGTTTTTCGTAGGTCCCTGATGTTTGCTGCCATCCGGCGGTGTTTTGCTGGTGACGGTAACTTTATCATCGCTGAAATTGAAACCGCCATAGGTAGTGGTAATATCAAAATTAAAATTGTTATTGCCGGGTACACCAAGTGATACGGTTGAATAGGATGCATCGACGTTTAGCTTTTTAAAAGAATTTGCCAGTTCATCAATCTTAAAACCGCCTACGTATGATAAATCCATTTCAGCCACACCTTTCAGCCTGCCTAATTTGAACGAGCCATAGCTCAAATCAGCTTTAAGGTTATTACACTCTTCGATATTGACACTGCCGTACGAAAAATCTAACCGGGCTCCGTTAACCGAATTTACATTCAAGCTGCCATAGCTCCCGTCTATCTCATTTGCCGGATTGCTCAGGTTTTGGGCCGATACGCTGCTATATGAGGAGCTGATTTTTACTTTGCCATTCAGGCTTGGCAATTCAATTGCTCCATAGCTTTGTTCAACATCCAGGTCGGTTTTCGCCGGCATAAACACATTGTAGTTAATGGTCAATTTGCGCACTTTGCTGCGGCCCATGTTAAAAAAGCTCCATGAGTTGCCGTTATGCCCAATTTCTGTACGGAATGAAACTACATCGCCATTTTTACTGTCGATAATTTGTACGCCGTCCAGCAGTTTCTGCGCATCGTCATCTGAGGATGCTTCAGCTTTAATCTCTACATCAACCTTTACCTCGTGCCTGTCCCAGGTGTTAACAGTGATTTTGCCGTACTGATTACTCAGTTTGATTCTGTCGTTCCCATCAATCGGATAAGTTTTTGAATAGGCTTTAGATCGGTCGCTTTTTGAAAACGACTCATTGTTACTACCGGAAGAGTTGGTACTGCATGACGAGCCGGTGCCAGTACTCACATTTACATTCGGGTCTACATCAATATTAATACTGCTAACCAGGTTATTTACCTGCATGCTTATTTTAGGGCCGATGTTATTTAAACTTAAAGACAGGCCTTTACCTAAATCTTTTAAGCCTTCGTTAAGGGTTTTGCTCAAGTCATCTATTTTCACTTGCAAATCCTTTTCGTTAACGGTAGTTTTTACCGATACTGATGGCTGTGTACTTACAGAAACAGATACATCCTGCGCAAAACATGCAGTGCTTATAGCCATTAAAGCAGCAATAGCCGGAAATATTGTTTTATATGCTTTTCGTTTCATTTTTTTGATCTTCTTTCATTTTGTTAAATTGCTCAATTACATTAAGTTGCTGGTTAAGCACCTCGGTTTGTATTTGCAGGTTGCGGATCATGGCGTGCAATATCCGTTCCTGGTTAGGACTAGTAGGCAGCTCGCTTTTTAATTTATTATAGGTTGAATCCATTTTGGCAATTTCAGTACTAAATTCCTGATAAAGCTGCGGATCAGTTTTCGCGATAGACTTAAGTTCGGTACGCTGCGACTCAATCATGGAAGTATATTCCACCTGTTGCTGAGCGTATATAGGGTTAATAGCCGCCAGATCAACACCTTGCTTTCTTTGCGAATGTAGGTAGGTAGCAAAGCCGATACCCATAACTACTATTACAGCCGCCGCCACCCGCATTACAAAACCCAGCGAAAATGTTTTTGCTTCGCGAATTTTTAACTCAGCATGGTGCGCGGGCAGGTGTTGCTCAATTTTGGCCCACAGATCAGCAGATGGTTCAAGGTCATCAAATTGGTCCCTGTTCATTTCTATAAAATCCTCTAATCGCTTGCTCATTGTTTAATCCCCTTCAATTTTAAAATATCAATCAATTTTCTTTTTGCTCTCAAAAACTGTGTTCTTGAGGTGTTTTCAGAAATATTCAAAATCTGTCCTATTTCTTCGTGGTCGTAACCCTCCAACAGGTATAATGATATTACTAACCTGTATCCTTCGGGAAGTTCCTTTATCGCCTCTTTAACCCTGGCTGCCTGGTATTGTACATCTTCATCATCCTCCGGCTCTTCGTCGGCTATGTTTTCAATCTGTTCACCGTCCATCTCAATAAGCTCCAGCTTACGCTTACGCAGCATATTGATAGACCGGTTTACTACTATCTGCTTCAGCCAAAGGCCAAAAGTTGTATCCTGTCTGAAATCTTTCACCTTGCTAAATGCATCCAGAAAAGCTTCCTGTAATACATCCTCAGCTTCGGCAATATTTCCTACTATCCTAAAGGCAACGTTCAACATCGCTTTAGAATACAATTTGTACAACTCATAACAGGCTTTTTTACTCCCCTGCTTACACTCAACCACCAGGTTGTAGTGTTTGTCAACGTATACTGCTTCCAAATTTTGATCAGCTTGCATGGTATATGACGCAGTGTTTTTTGGAACGTTGCATGAGGGTTGCGAATTTTGGATTACGCCGGTTCAATTTCGGAAATATTTTCTTTTTTTAGAAACCTGTAAACTGCATTATATTTACCGGGTTAAGAAAAACAAACGCTGGTTTTTAAACATGGATAAACGAACGCTTTATGCCGGTATCGGGTTAATGGTGCTGGCTACGCTGCTTACTTATTTAAACCATTTCAACAATACCTTTCAGTTCGACGATTACCATACTATAGTTAACAATGCCAATATCCGTTCACTGAAAAATATCCCCCGTTTTTTTACCGATGGCAGCACCATGAGTGTATTGCCGCAAAACCAGGCCTATCGCCCGGTAACCGTAACATCATTGGCAATTGATTATTATATTGCCGGCGATTACTATCCGTCATACTTTCAAACCTCCACTTTTATATGGTTTCTGATACAGAGCCTGCTGATGTTCTTTTTGTTCAGGGCGCTGCCCGATAAATCTGTAAATAGCGATTTAAATACTTATGTGGCACTTGTAGCAACCACATGGTATATGCTGCACCCCGCCAATGCCGAAACCGTAAACTATATTATTGCAAGGGCCGATGTGCAATCAACCATGCTGGTAGTGCTCGCATTTGTAATGTATATTTATTCGCCTTTTTGCCGTAAAACTTTTTTGTACCTGCTGCCGGTGGGTATTGGCGCACTGTGCAAGCCGCCTGCGGTAATGTTTGCACCCATGTTGTTTTTTTACGTTTTATTGTTTGATGAGCAACTGAGTTTAACCGACCTGTTCAGGCACGAGAAATGGAAACAGGTCGGTAAGGTGTTTATGAAAACACTGCCTGCATTTGTTTTCTGTGCGATAATGTATGTGTTTATTGACTGGATGACCCCTAAAACCTGGGAGCCCGGCGGTACATCGCCATTGCAATACCTTATTACGCAGCCCTTTGTAATACTGCATTATTTCGGCGAGTTTTTTTTACCTGCCTCGCTCAGTGCCGACTCCGACTGGACATTACTGCCGTCCATTTGGAATCTACGTTTTTTTGTCGGCTGCTTATTTATTTTGCTGATGATTGCGACAGCATTTTATACTGCTAAATATAAGGATACACGGCCCATTAGTTTTGGTATTATCTGGTTCTTTTTGGCGCTGCTGCCTACCTCGAGTATTATTCCATTGGGTGAAGTGCTAAACGATCACCGGATGTATTTCCCTTTTGTGGGTTTGGTGCTCAGCGTTAGCTGGATAGTGGCTTTATTGCTGACGCGATATGGTAAACGAGTAAAGAAAGCAGTGATCATTGTCCCTGTTATGCTGATATTGGGCGCCTATGCCTACGGAACTTACCAGCGCAACAAGGTTTGGCACACTGCCGAAAGCCTTTGGCAGGATGTATCAATAAAAAGTCCGCAAAATGCCCGGGGATTGATGAACTATGCTGTTGCCTTGATGGGTGAACAACGATTTAATGAAGCCGAGACCAACCTGCGCAAAGCGATTGGCATTTTACCCGAATATGCTTTTTCATACACCAATATGGGTATTATAAAAGAGAAAGAAGGGCAAATTGAATTGGCCGATCATTTTTACAGGATGGGTGTTGAGCTTGGCAATAAGTTGCCCGATGCCTATTATTATTACGGGGCGTTTTTGGCGCGCCAGTTACGTTACAGTGAAGCGGAGCCGACGCTGTTGGAAGCCATAAAGCTATCGCCTTTGTATGTAGAGCCGCGTATCCAACTGATGAATATTTATAGTATGACGGGGCGTTGGGATGAGTTAAAAAAGCTGGCTAACCAAACCCTGCGGCTATCACCCGGTAATGCTGATGCATTAAGTTATTTAAATGCCGCCAACCTGAAACGAAATGAACTTGATTTAGAAGATATCGCCATTAAAAAAGCGCCCGATTTTAATAAGTATTTAAACCTGAGTAAACTTAATTACGAGGCAAACAGATATGAGCAAAGTATCAGCACTGCAAAAGAAGCCTTACAGTTAAAACCATCATCGGCCGAAGCTTATAATAATATTGGCGCGGCCTTTATCAAATTAAAACAATACCGTGAAGCCGATACGGCCCTTAAAATAGCTTTACGTTTGAAACCTGATTTTTTGTTTGCGAAAGATAATCTGCTGGCTACCGAAAAAGCTTTGGAAGATGAAGGGATAATACCTACCGGACTCACCGCTGCCGATTTTATTGACCTGAGCCTGATTTATTTTAACCAGGGGCAGTTTAAGCAATGTATTGCCAATTGTAACTATGCTTTACAGATACAGCCCGATTATCCGCTGGCTTATAATAATATTTGTGCTGCTAACAACCAATTAGGTAATTGGGATGATGCTATTGCAGCAGCAAAAAACGGATTGCAATTAAAGCCCGATTATGAGGTTTTGAAAAATAATTTGGCAGTTGCCGAAAAAGGCAAAAGCGCCAAAAAATAAAAGCGCAAGACGAATAGTCTTACGCTTTTATTTACAGTCTTGCGCTCGTTTACAACGAGTGCTTAACGTGGTCATGCGATTTTATCGTATTGATTGAGCATAGGTTCCCAACTTTTAATACAACAAATGGTCGTACGGATATCTTTCAGTATGTATCGCTTTTACCTCTTCATAAAGTAATGACCTGAACTCCTCAATATTCTCTTTTTCGGTAGCTGATATAAATATAGCCGGGCTATTATTTTTTGCCATCCAGCTATTTTTAAAGTCGTGCAGGGTTAGTGGCTCAGCTTGTTCCTCAATATTGTGGTTTTCGGGTTCGAAGGCATCTATTTTGTTAAATACGGTTATTACGCGTTTATCAATAGCCCCAATTTCCTTAAGCGTTTCATTAACGGTATGTATTTGGTCCTCAAAGTTAGGATGCGAAATATCTACCACATGGATCAGGATATCCGCCTCGCGAACTTCATCTAAAGTCGATTTAAAACACTCTACCAGTTGGTGAGGCAGTTTACGGATAAATCCAACCGTATCTGATAACAGGAAAGGAACATTGTCAATCACCACTTTTCTAACCGTAGTATCCAGCGTTGCGAATAACTTATTTTCGGCAAATACTTCCGATTTTGACAGCATGTTCATAATGGTTGATTTACCCACGTTGGTATAACCCACCAGTGCTACACGTACCATTTGTTGCCGGTTTTTACGCTGTGTTTCGTTTTGCCGGTCGATGTTTTTTAGTTTATCCTTTAGCAGGGATATTTTGTTCAGAATTAATCGACGGTCAGTCTCAATCTGCGATTCACCCGGTCCGCGCATACCAATACCACCTTTCTGGCGCTCTAAGTGCGTCCATAATCGGGTTAGGCGCGGTAATAAATATTGCAATTGGGCCAGTTCAACCTGTGTTTTGGCCTGGGCCGTTTGTGCGCGGCCTGCAAATATGTCTAATATCAGGTTATTACGATCAAGGATTTTTACCTGTAGCTCGTTCTCAATATTGC
>Ga0206982_1008_pt1 | contig 77159 bp, 57 predicted proteins | sample Alteio_BWMinCont_18_FD_153493 | JGI IMG/M metagenome (GOLD analysis project Ga0206982, IMG submission 153493) | Enriched cells from forest soil in Barre Woods Harvard Forest LTER site, Petersham, Massachusetts, United States -... | ecosystem: Environmental > Terrestrial > Soil > Temperate forest >... | reverse complement strand
TTAGTTGTTTACTTACTGTATCAACACCGCAAACATTTGCAGCATATAATTTTACAGGGTAGGTGCCGGTTGCAGCATAATAGTGCGTTGGTGTAGCCCCGATCGCTGTGTGGGTATCGCCAAAGTCCCACAGATAAGCCGAAACAGATTTTGCATTTATTGCAGAGAAGTTAAAGCCACCAGGGTTGGTTGCTATTATACCTGCATGTATAGAATCAACTGTTGGTACTGAACCTGCAGAAACCTGGATGGTTTTTGTTGCAGGGCAGCCGTAGCCATTGGTTACTATTACATGGTAGCTACCTGCAGTGCCTGCCTCTATTGTCTGTGTGGTAGCGCCTGTATTCCAAAGGAAAGCAGCGCCATTGTTGCCAGCATTCAGCACTACTGAAGCACCTGGGCAATAGCTGGTGTCCTTTAGTGGTATAGTTGGTACAGTATCAACTGTTACAACATATTGTGCAGCTTTAAGGCAGTTGTTGCCATCACGTACCACAAGGGTATATTGTCCGCTTGCAGCAGTTGTTACAACAGGTATAGATGGGTTTGATGTAGTAGATATAAAATTGTTAGGTCCTGTCCATGAGTAATTATAGTTGCCTGTACCACCAGATACTGCACTGCTGATGTTCAGCAAAGTACCTGCACACACGGGGTTGTTAGCATATATAGAATCTAAAAGAGCGGCAGGCTGCGTTACAATTACGGATGTTGTACCTGTACCTGAGCATACCCCTACTACAGCCACAGAATAGATACCGGCGGCAAGGTTAGTTGGGTTCTGAGCACTAGAGGTATAACCATTTGGTCCTGTCCACGCAAAAGTGAATGGTGGCGCCCCACCTGTTACTGTGCTGATTATAGAGCCGGTGCTGCTGTTGAAGCATGAGACGTTTGTTACAGTTGTTGCTACAACAGGTTGTACGCTTTGCTGAACATTTGTAGTGGTTAAAAAGCTGCAATTGTTGGCATCTCTTACAGTGAGTATATATGTGCCAGAGTTCAAAATAGTTGCAGATGATATAGACGGGCTCTGTACGGGCGATGTGAATCCGTTAGGCCCTGTCCACGAGTAAGATATTGCACCTGTACCACCACTGCCTGTACCAAATAGGTTTATGGTGCCATTTGCGCAATATGGTGTGTTGGATGTTGCTGCACCTGTTACAGATGTTGCTGGCTGGGTAACTGTAGCAGATTTTGTAGTAGAGCAACCAGCAGCCGAAGTTACAGTAACAGTATAAGTGCCGGCAGGTACATTCGTAATATTTTGTGTGTTTGCAGTAAATGAGTTGGGGCCTGAATAAGCATAAGTGAATGGCAAACCACCGGTAGCAGTAACGTTTACACCACCCGTTGCAGAACCATTGCAGAGCGCGCCGACACCGGTTGCTGTTACCGTAGGTATAGTATCAACAACCGCATTTACAGTAGCTGAAGCGGTACAATTATTAGCATCTGTTACAGCAAGGGTATAGAGTAATGAGTTATTATAGTTTGCGGTGTTTGTAACCGTAGGGTTCTGGTTGTTGGAAAAATAGTTTCCTGGAGCGCTCCACCGGTAAGTAAGAATACCTGTACCGCCTGTGCCCACGCCAGTTAATTTAAGGGGTGTGCCCACACAAACAGGAGTGGCAGTAACTGATGCTGCCGCCGTTAGCAATGCAGGATCAGTAAGTGTAGCGCTATATGTTTGTGTGCAACTGCCTGATGCTTGCGATGCTACAAGTGTATAAGTACCAGGAGCAAGGTTTGCAAGGCTTGATGAAGTAGCTGTGAAACCGTTAGGCCCTGTCCATGAGTAAGAGAACGGCTGATTGCCACTGCCAGATGGGAACAGGGCTATACTACCATTTATATCACCATGACATGAGGGGCTTGTAGCATTTGCTTGCAATATTATACCCGGATTTATGGTAACATGCACGGTTTTTGTAGCTGTGCAACCATTTCCATCAGTTACTACTAGGGTATATATGCCAGAATCTGTGATAGGCACTAACTGTATTGAAGGACTGAGTGTATTAGATGTAAAGCCGTTTGGCCCTGTCCACGAATACTGAAGGGTACCGGTACCTCCTGAAGCAGTTTCGGTCAGGTTCAGTGTGTTGCCTTCGCATATGGTAATTGGGCTTAATGTACCCAATACTATTGGTGCAGGGTTGCTGAGTGTGACAGAAGCAGTAGAAGAGCATGTGCCTCCTGTAACTGTAACATTATAAGTACCGGCAGCCAGTCCCGAGATGTTTTGCGCGGTAGATGTGTAGCCGCCAGGCCCTGTCCATGAAAAAATGTAAGGGGTAGTGCCACCTGTTACAGTAAGGTTTATAGAGCCATCTGCACCATTATTGCAATGGATCAGATTAATAGAAGGGGTAACAGTTGGTGGTGTGCAGACTGCAAATTCAGGCAGGCTGAGTGAAGTATCAGCAGCATTGTCGCCTGTAGCCAGCAAGTTATTGTTAGCTACCAGTGCAGAGGCATAAAACTTTACGGTACCGCTGCCCGACGTTGGTGCCCTCCAGGTAAGGTTTACTGAATTAGCGCTTTGGGAAGCAGACTGCTCAACATACACTCTTGAATTAACAATTGGAGATACAAAACCTGGCGGTAAAGAAAGCCAGGTACCTGTACTGTTATTATTGCTTGACAGTACAGAAACGGTTTGGAAACCATAACGCGTATTTGCTGTTATATTAGGTGAGCTTACAGTTATAGTAACTGTATAAACCGTACCCCCAACATAACTGGTAACAGGCGTTATTCCATTATATACCTGTATGGTAGTAACCGGAGTAAAAACACCAGGGCTTTGGTTATGGCAAGAACCTGCTGAAGCACAGGTGGGAGCACCTGTATATGCAAAAGGAGATCCTGTGCGGTCACCATTGCCGTTTGTAGCAGTACCCGTAGCGTTATGCAAACTCAAGTATCCCACAAGTACGGTAAGTGATAGCAATATGTTTTTTTTGTTGAAATACTTCATAGAGTATGATTTTTATGCGGGTATTTATGTTTTGTTAAATAAACTATTTGTTGCAAAAAAAGAACGACATGGACATAAATATACCAAGATATCCTTTTATTACAAGCTATCAGCAATATTTTAGACAGTAAATTATTTAAAAACGTTAGTGCATTTTATTTTTCATACTATATTGTTGATATTTGCATCTTAATAATAGGAAAAAGCTGATTATGTAGATAGCGAACCAGGTAAAGGTTCTAATTTCTACTTTGACCTGAAGTTCCTGCGGAGCACTGTTACTAAAAGAGATGAGAGGAGGCTGGATGAAGCAAATCCTGACCTGAAGGTTAATAACTGCCAAAAAAGTAAAATATAAAAGCCGGAAACTACCTTCATAGTGACTTCCGACTTTTATATTTTCATCTGGGTACTATATACGTTTACACAAGTAAATTTTACCTTTAGCAACTACAATATATATTCTCCTGTTTTATCAGGGACTACAACCTGTTAGGATCCCTCCTTGGTAATGGGTAAGATGGCTTACTATATGGCTTCTTAGGACCAAAAGAATTTGTTTTGCGGTCTGTTGTTTTAGGCTTAGCCTCTTTCACAGATATGATGTTCCCTTTTAGAAAGGTGCAGTCGATGTTGTCAATGGCATCAAAGGCCGCAAACTTCTCTGTCATTTCTACAAAGCCGAAACCACGGGATATCCCTGTTTCATTGTCTTTTAATACCCTTACCGAAACTATATCGCCGAACTCTGAAAAGATTTGGCGCAGGTCGGCATCCGTTGTTTCTGTGCTCAGATTACCTACAAAAAGGTTCATACAATTCTATTTTTATCTTCTATTTTTTTTTAAAAGGATTTTCATCCTGCTTATTTATTACTGTAGCTACAAGATACAACTTTAGAAAGAAATGTACAATTTGCATGTACATATCACTACCTGAAATTATTAAAACTATTTTTATTTTCCTGATATTTTTATTATTTCAGCTTCCATTGCTTCGTAAACGGTTTGCTTCAGTGTGTTAATGTTTTGTGGTTCTATGTTGTGTACTGCTATTGGGGGAAGGAAAATAACCCTATTGCGCCCTGGCCAAAGTTTCCACCAGGCGCGATAATCCCATCGTTGTTCCATATCAGCAAAAATAAGGGGTAGTATAGGGGTTTGTGAGCTTATTGCAAGTCTGAATGCGCCATTGTAAAATTCTTTCAGGGGCTCACCGGTTTCATTGAAAGTACCTTCTGGGAAAATGGTAATACAACTTTCATGGGCCAGTACCCGCCACATAAGGCGCATACTAAGTGTACGGCTTTTGGGGCTATCGCGATCCACCATTATTACAATTTGCCGGTATAAGAAGCCCAGCACCGGTATCCGCGATATTTCCTTCTTACCTAATGCCCTGAAGTAGAATGGTATAGCAGCAAATATGGCTATAGTATCCATATAAGATATATGGTTGGCTACAATCACATATCTGCCTGGTGGTGGTTTTATGCCGCCGGTTTTGATGGGCATCCCTATTATCCATAACCAACCTTTAGCCCAATATTTTATAATGGCATAAATAGTTTTTCTTGCTGTAATGTTATTGCCTGCACTAATCAGCAAAAAAAACGGGAAGCATATCAACAGGCATACAATAAATGTAACCAGTACGTATAGGGTATAGAACGGCTGGAATACTTTTCGGAACATCTATATGCCTGTGACTCTGAACAATGGACGACCTATTTGGTCGCGACCTGGCCACGGTATAGAAACCAATATTACAACCATAGCTATAGTTGTAAACCAGAACAACCTTTTGAACTTTGCCTGATCTGAAATATTTTTCTTAATACTGCTGTATCCTATGTGGATCAATATGATGGCTATGATCATCATCACATTATGCTCCATAGCATAGAAGCGTTGAAAAGTATTTTTCATCATAGCAGCGCCACCCGTAGTAAGTGTGTTGAAGTAGCCGTTTACAAAGTAAAGCGCCAGCCCCAGCAGCAATTGTATATCGCAACAGATGAGTAGGATCAGTGCATTGCGTTTATCTGCTTTTCCAAATACGCGATTACCACCCATACCACGCAGCCCACCTATTATTGTGAGCAAGGCAAAAAGTAATATTAGCCAGCGTAAGTCGCTATGTAGGTATAATATAAATGCCATCATGATTGCAGTTTTTGTACACTAAGGTAATATGGAATTATTAAAATATCCTATGAAACACAAATTATCATTACCAGTTCATTCTTTCGCGCAGTGTACGTATATGCTCCATATGGTGCCTGCTGTGCCAGGCATACATAGCTGTCATTTCCCACATGGGTACATTTCTATTGTGCTCAGGATGGTAGTATGTACGCTCCCACTGTTCCGGCTGCATCTGCCTTAACGTAGTGGTCCACCGCCTGTGCAGGGCATGCAGCAGTGTTAGCGATATATTGATGGGTACCAGTTGCGTATCCTGCAATTGTGCCCACAATTCTTCTTTATAAGGTTTTATTTGGGGGTTGTCTTCAGTAAGCGCCAACTTCAGACGTATATATGCATTCATATGGCTGTCGGCTACATGGTGTATCACTTGTTGTATGGTCCAGCCTCCATCGCGGTAGGGCACCTGTAGTTGTGGTTCATCCAGGTTCTCAATGCATATATCCAGCCACAACGGCAACGACTCAAGTATATTCATCCAATCGTTTAGCGATTGTGTTGTATAGCTTTCTGGTCGTTGAAACTTACCTATAGGATATTTAATTTTTTCCAGGCTGTCTTCCATGTTGTATCAGGTTACATATGCAATATACGTGCAAAAAAAAGCCTCCGTTTAAGGAGGCTCATACTATTTTGTTTTATCCAGAAAATCTTTCAGCTCTTTTACCGAGGCATCTTCCTGGAAAGCGTTGTTTACCTTAAAGTAATTGGTAGGGTCAACCGTTTTGCTGTAAGACGTTTTGGCGAACTCTAGCCTTGAATGTTCTGCAGTAAATAACATACACAATTCAAAAACTTGTTGCGATGTAAAGCAATAGCTATTCTCCAGCATTACTGCAGTTGATAGTTTGGTGCCATCGTCTGGCAATGCGCTAATGTCAGCTTTTGCCTCGTCAAACGACGGAACGTCCATAGGATTAGGACATGGCGCATTACTGATGCGGCGTGTACCATCGCTGTTATACCCTTCGTAATTGGCTGAGTTTACATATGGTGTGCTGTTGCCATCCATTGCTACTACACCGGGTGTCGTATTTGTTGTTGTAGTAGTTATAGCAACAGTGTTATTCGGCATAGTTGTAGCAGATATCGGTGCGGGGGTGTTAACGCCTTGTACAGTGCCATTATTTGTTACGGTTGCAGGTACCATAACTACTATCTGTCCATTGTCAATTGTAGTATCAATATTAGATACCGGCGGAGCCGCGGTTGGTGTTTCAGTATCATGATAAGATGACATTGATGTAAACACCTTTTTGATGATTTTGGCATGTTTACTTTCAGGTATTGCATCCTCGCCCACTTTCGTCTGGCCTGCTGCGTTGTTCACTACTGCACCATGTACCGCATCAGCAAATGCCCTGGCATCTGATGTATGTTCAACAGGTGGGGCAGGAGGAGGTGGTGGCGGGGGAGTAGAGACGGTAGCCTGCACGGGTGTTGTATTGTTTGTGTTCTGTGCCGGCTGAGCATCTGTTACAATAGTTGTGGTGGTTACATTGCCATGCTTGCTGTAAGAATATTTTGTTACATTATCTGCAGGTGGGGTTGATACTGCTACCTGGGGTTGCGATGGCGTAGTAACAGTAGTTGTTACAACCGGCGCTGAATAGGTAGTGACCTGAGATGTAGTTGTTTGTGAAGTGGTTACTGTATTAGGTGTTGATTGTGTTGTAGTGGTGTACGTAGTCTGTGGGTTTGTAAGCAAAACTGCAGACCCATCACCCACAGCAACCATATGCGTATTAGCGTATTGGTCATTTGCATCATCACGGTACTTAGTTAGATTTTGTAGCTTATCCTCGGTTATTGACGAGTTCTGTATGTTCATGTAATCAGCATGCACATTGTCTTTCACTACTTGCCTGTCACCCAACTTAGTTAAATCTATGGTCTGCGGCTTTGTTTTTCTTTCATCGTTTGCAAGTACCTGGTCTTCTGATGGTACATACAGTTGAGTGCCATTACCATTTACAGGAGCAGTGGGGTTGCCATAAACATCAGTTGGTGTTACTTTTTTGGTATGTAGTGTTATGGTCTCTCCTTTTGAGTTAGTAGTTGTGGTAGTTGTAGATGTTTCTTTGGCTTGTGAAGCAGAGTAGTCTATAAATTTTACGTCTTTGTCTTTTATTGGTTTGCCAGAAAGATCGAAGCCGGTATTACTGGATGAAACCATGACACTCTTGCCATTTATCATCTCTTCGTGAGTAGTGGTTTTTGTAGCTATAGGTGCAGTATAATCTATGAATTGGCCACCATAACCACCTTTATGCGCAAAATATTTTACATCGTTGGTCAGGTATTTTTCATTTATGGGTACTACAGAAAGGAAGTGCAGCTCAATAGTGCCATCCAGTGTTCTCCTTATATTGTAATATGCATCGGCGCGTTTGCCAGATGGGTCGGTAGCATTGCCTGGAGTAGTAACTCTTATATCTGCCAGAAGTATAGGTAAGGATTTGTCTTCGAAAACGATCTTACCATCATACACTGGCTTGTCTAAGCCGGTTAATTTGATGTCATCCTGGGCAACAGTATTTTGTGGCTTACCGTCCAGTACCAAAACGAACCGTTCATGGTTATCTGAGTAAACTGTAAGCGTGCTCCCCTTGCCCGCTTCCGGGGGCTGAGCATGTGCCACAATAGGGGACAGCAACAAAACGCCAATTACCGTCTTGAGATTCATAAACAAAATAATTTATCATGCAAGTTTACAATAAAACACCGATACCTTGGTTTAATATTATTTAATAACTTGTTAATGAAACGGTTATTAAACGGTTTTTATGTAAAATCAATAACAAAATAGTCAACAAAATGTTATATTAATTCTTTAATTCAAAGAACGATGTTGCCATGCGTTCTACTTCGGTACCTATTGCCAGCGATGCTGTAGCTGCGGGCGACGGCGCATTGAGTATGTGTATAGCATTACCATTGCGTTCTATTTTAAAATCGTCTATCATTTCGCCCTCGGGGGCCAACAGCATGGCTCTTACTCCTGCACGGCCAGGCACAAGGTCATCCATTTCCAGACTGGGTATTAATGCTTGTAAGCGGGTTAAGAACAATTTTTTAGAAAATGCACGCCTATACTCATCTATACCAAAACGCCAGTGTTTGTAGAAAAACTTCCATGTGCCGGCATGGCTGAAGGCTTCTTTAGTGTCAGTAAAAGAGAAGTCCGTTTTTCCATATCCTTCACGTTTGAATACGAATACAGCATTAGGTCCGCACTCAGTACCACCTTGTATCATGCGGGTAAAATGCACACCCAGGAATGGGAATTGGGGATTGGGGACAGGATATATAAGGTTTTTTACTTTTTTTAACCCTTTCTGAGATAAGTCGTAGTAGTCGCCACGAAATCCCACAATGGTACTATCTGTTTTTACTCCTTCCTTACGTGCTACTCTGTCGCTTTGCAGGCCTGCGCATGTAATGATATAGCGGCCGGTAAAATTCCCCTTTGGTGTAACTACAATAGTATGGTCACCATTTTTTTCAAATGCAGTGGCTTCATAACCCGTAAGTATGCGGCTACCGGCAAACTTGGCACGTATCAGCTCAGCGTATTTGCGCGATACGGCAGCATAATCTATTATGCCTGTACATGGCACCCAAAGTCCACGTATGCCTACACAGTACGGTTCTATTTCTTTTATCTTGGCCGGGCCTATCTGTTCTATACCTTCAACATCGTTTTTTATCCCGTTGTTAAATACCTTATCCATGTGGGCAAGCTCACTTTCTTTTGTAGCAACTATTATTTTGCCACATATGTCATGGGGTACTTTGTGTTCTTTAGCAAAGGCAACCAGCTCCCTTCGGCCATCTACACAATTCTTTGCCTTGTAACTGCCTGGTTTGTAATAAATGCCCGAATGTATAACGCCAGAGTTATGTCCGGTTTGGTGAGCTGCTACTTCGTTTTCTTTTTCAAGCACCAAAATACGCTTGTCTGGGTATTTTGTATTTATCTTATATGCTGTTGCCAACCCCACTATTCCACCACCAACTATTATTATATCATATTTGTCTTGTTCCATCTGTTGCATTTGGGGCGTAAAAATAGCGCCATTTTACCGAAAGGCTATTCATATACAGTGGTTATTATCCATGCGGGCTATTTATTAAAAGTTTTATGGCTGCTTATGTATAAATTTGCCATTATAGGGCACTATATTTATATCAAGCTGCTACCAGATCGTTGTATTTAGTAAAAACATAAAGGACAAAAATGTTTTCAAGGTTATTTGGGAGAAAGAAAAGAGAAAGTGAAGAAGAGGATAATAGTGATGCAGTGCGCGATTATTCGTTTCTGGGGGCCGATATGCACTCTCACTTTATACCGGGCATAGATGATGGCGCTCAAACAATAGATGATAGTATTACAATGCTGAAAGCCATGCAGGACATGGGATATAAAGGCGTTGTCACTACACCCCATATCAATTTCGATCACTATCCTAATTCTTCATCAAAAATATTAGCGGGCCTGCAACAGGTGCATCATACGCTGAAGGAAAAGGATATGGATATTGCAGTAAAAGCGGCTGCCGAGTATTACATAGACGATCATTTTTTCCAGATACTGGAACGTGAGCCTCTCCTTACCATTTATCAGGATCAGGTATTGGTAGAAATTTCGATGGCATCGCAACCATCCAATTTGTTTGAGATCATGTTTAATATACAGCTTAAGGGATATAAGCCTGTATTGGCACACCCCGAGCGCTACCTATATTTCAGGGAGAACAGGCAAATATTTACAGACCTTAAAGACAGGGGCTGTATGTTGCAGCTCAATACATTGTCACTTGCAGGTTATTACGGAGGCGATGTGAAGGATATGGCGCTCTTCATACTTGAAAATAAGCTGTATGATTATGCGGGCACAGACATGCACCACATGAGGCATGCCGAGCTACTGCAAAGGTTTACGCAGGGCAAAACCTTCCTGAAGCTGCAGAAGTATGCATTTAGAAATAAGGATTTGATTGCTTAGCGCTGTTTACACTTAGCAAAAGGATAACAAAAAGGTACTATTACACGTGGAAGGCAATTTTTATCTTGTGCCAATTTTTTATATTTTACACCCCTAGTATTAATAATAAACTCAATAATGGAATCAGGTAATGTCAGAGTGGCTGTTATAGGCCTTGGATACGTAGGCCTGCCACTGGCAGTGGAGTTCGGGAAATTGTATCCGTCGCTGGGATTTGATATCAATACTAAAAGGATCAATGAATTGCAAGGTGGCAAGGATAATACACTGGAAGTTGATGATGAGACCCTGAAGAGTGTAATATCCGAAGTCGTTCCGCTGGATGGCGTAAAAGGGTTGCATTGCACCAACAAACTAGGCGATATTGCTGACTGCACTTACTATATAGTAACAGTACCCACTCCTGTTGATAAGAACAATTGCCCTGATCTTACCCCGCTGTACAAAGCCAGTGAGAGTGTAGGCAAGATTCTGAAAAAGGGAGATATTGTTGTTTACGAATCGACAGTTTACCCAGGTGTTACAGAAGAAGAGTGTGTGCCTGTACTGGAGCGTGTTTCGGGTCTTAAGTTTAATGTTGACTTTTTTTGTGGATATTCTCCAGAGCGTATAAACCCCGGAGATAAGACACATACCGTAACCAAAATAAAGAAGGTAACATCTGGTTCTACACCAGAAGTTGCTGAAAAAGTAGATGCACTCTACCGGTCTGTTATAACAGCAGGTACACATAAGGCCAGCAGTATAAGAGTGGCAGAGGCTGCAAAAGTAATAGAGAACGCACAGCGCGATATCAACATTGCATTCGTAAATGAACTAGCAAAGATATTTAACAGGCTGGGTATAGACACGCACGAAGTATTGGCTGCATCTGCAACTAAGTGGAACTTCCTGCCCTTTAAGCCAGGGCTGGTTGGTGGCCATTGCATAGGCGTTGACCCTTATTACCTGGCGCAAAAAGCACAGGAAGCCGGTTATCACCCTGAAATAATACTTGCAGGCCGCCGCCTGAACGATGGCATGGGTGCATATGTTGCCAACGAGGTTGTGAAATTGATGCTTAGGAACAATGTTGGCGTAAAGAATGCAAACTTGCTGTTGCTGGGTATCACCTTTAAGGAAAACTGCCCCGATGTGCGCAATACTAAAGTGATTGACATTGTTAAAGAACTGAAGTCATATGAAATAAATGTAACCGTTTACGACCCTTGGGCTAACCCGGCAGAAGTAAAGCATGAATACGGTATTGATATTATCACCGAACTGGACGGTGAGCAATATGATGCGGCCATACTAGCTGTTGCACACAATGAGTTTCTTGACTATGCATGGCGTAAGTCTGTGAAGCGCGATGGCGTTGTGTATGATGTTAAGGGCTGCCTGGATAAGGATAAGGTACACGCAAGATTATAACTCCCCATAATAATGGCTAACACGCTAAGAGCGGGAGTTTTTAAAAAGCTCCCGCTCTTTTCGTATTTTTGAATTTTATTTTTTCAATTACATTCCCCAATAACTAAAAAAAGATGCCTGAGACTATTGCTTACGAGCAACTGATTTCCATAGCCAATGAGTATGGTACACCCGTTTATATTTATCATGCTGAAAAAATAGCAGAACAATACAACAAGCTGAAGGATGCTTTTAAAGCGCACCCCACACGCTTTTTTTATGCCTGCAAATCGCTGACCAACATAAATATATTGAAGTATATAAACAGCCTGGGTGCCAACCTGGACTGCGTGAGCATTAATGAAGTGATGCTGGGATTAAAGGCAGGCTTCGAGCCACAACAAATACTTTTTACACCAAACTGCGTAGATTTTGCTGAGATAAGCGATGCGAAAGCGCTTGGTGTCAATATTAATATAGATAACATATCTATATTGGAACAGTTTGGTAGCAAATTTGGTGGTACCTACCCCATTTGCATCCGTATTAACCCACACATTGAGGCTGGTGGTAACTACAAAATTTCTACAGGGCATATAGATAGCAAATTTGGTATTTCTATACACCAGATGCGCCATATAGAGCGTGTAGTGAAAACAACCGGCCTGCATGTGCAGGGCTTGCATATGCATACCGGTAGCGAGATCAAAGATATCAACATATTCCTCAATGCACTTGAGATCATGTTTGAAGCTGCACAGAAGTTTGACCGACTAGAGTTCATAGACCTGGGCAGTGGCTTTAAAGTGCCTTACAAAGAAGGCGATAGAGAAACAGATATTTATACACTTGGTGAAAAACTCACTGAAGCAGTAAAAGAATTTGAAAAAGAATACGGTCGCAAACTGGAAGTTTGGTTTGAGCCTGGTAAGTACCTGGTGAGCGAGTGTGGTTACTTCGTAACTAAAGCCAATGTAATAAAACAAACCACGGCAACAGTATTTGTAGGTATAAATTCAGGCTTCAATCACCTGATAAGGCCAATGTTTTACGATGCTTATCACCGCATTACCAACATTACTAATCCCACAGGTGCCGAGCGCATATACACAGTGGTAGGTAACATCTGCGAAACAGACACTTTTGCATGGGACAGGGTGCTGAATGAGGTAAGAGAAGGTGACTATCTTTTGTTCCACAACGCAGGTGCATACGGGTTTGAAATGAGTAGTAACTTCAACTCACGCCTGAAACCTGCCGAAGTATTGGTAAAGGATGGTAAAGCGCAACTCATACGTCGTCGCGATGTATTTGAAGATCTGCTCCGCAACCAGCTGGAGGTGCTTTAATTCATTTATCTGCTTATAAAAATGGCTGGAATTTGTATACAAATTCCAGCCATTTTCATTCTGCTATATCTAGCTCGATTCTTACTTTAAGTAAATATAGGCTGCCAACGTAACCAGTATGCCTATAGCATAGCCCAGCCATATTTCTCCACTGCCATGTGCACCCAATATGCGGCGCGCAGTACCTATGGCACCTGCCACTAAAACAGTAGCAAAGAACAGGAGTATCATATTTACAGGGCTTGTCATAGCCAATACTATCATCAGACCCACGTAGCTGCCTGCTGCTGCGGTATGCATACTTACTTTAAAGAAAATATTGATCAGGAACAACAGGATAATACCCCAGAACGAACTGAGCGTTACCAGGTGCAATATCATGGGCACGTTGGGTATATTACCAAATACCATGTTGGCCCAGAAGTAAAATATCATAGTGGCTATAAGCGGTATGATACGGTCTTTGGCGGTATGCAATTGTATGCTTTCAATAAAGTCTAGCTTTTTAAGCAGGAACAAAGTGAACAGTGGAAAGAAAACAGTAAGAAAACCCATTATCAGCAACCATTGGCCAAACATGGATATATCTATGCCTGCAAAGCTGGTTGGTGATAAAAAATAAACACCAGCTGCCATAATAACTGGCATGAATACTGGGTGAAAAATATACGATATAATATTTGCGAGTATGGTTAGCCCCTTTGGATATTTGGAAGCTGTTGCCGGTATGTCGTTCATTTTAGGAGTCTAATATTGGTGAAAGCCACTTCTTCATTTCTTCAGGGTCCATGCCTTTGCGGCGGGTATAGTCAACCAGTTGGTCTTCCAGTATATTGTTGATACCGAAATAAGAACTATGCGGATGACTAAAATACCAACCACAAACCGCTGCCCCGGGATACATAGCCAGCGATTCGGTAAGGATGATACCCGCGTTGCCTGTAGCATCCAGCAGGTCGAACAATTTTATTTTCTCAGTGTGGTCAGGACATGCAGGATAGCCGGGCGCAGGCCGTATGCCACGGTATTTTTCCTTTACCAGTTCAGATATCGGCATTTGTTCTTCCTTATCATATCCCCATAGTTCCTTGCGCACACGCAGGTGCAGCACTTCTGCAAATGCCTCAGCCAATCGGTCTGCTATGGCTTGCAGCAATATCTTATTGTAATCGTCAAGGTTGTCTGCAAATGCCTGCAGGTGTGGTTCTATGCCATGTATGCTTACGGCAAATGCACCCATGTAGTCTTTCTTGCCGGGCATTATGAAATCTGCCAGGGAGAAGTTGGGTTGACCTGCTGCTTTTTTTATCTGCTGCCTCAGGAACTCCAGGGTCTTGATCACATGTCCATGCTCATCTTTCAGTTCTATGGTATCTGGTGCGGTTCTCAATGTTTCCCAAAAACCGATCACACCGTTTGCTGTAAGCCACTTTTCGGCAATTATTTTGTCCAGCAATGCGTTGGCATCGTTATACAACCGTGTTGCTTCTGTACCGGCATGTGCATCTGTAAGTATATCCGGAAACTTGCCGCGCATCTCCCATGTTATGAAAAAAGGTCCCCAGTCTATGTACTGACGTATTTCAGCAATATCATATTCGGCAAAGACCTTCACCCCTGTAAATGAAGGTACGGGTGGTTGATAGTCTATCCAGTTTATATCAACGGGGTTATTCTGCGCTTCTTCAAGAGTAATGTATGCTTTGGCAGAACGTTTGTTTGCAAAGTCGTCGCGCAGCTTACTATACTCATCTTTTATATTGTGCAGGTAACCTTCTTTTTGTTCTTTATTCAGCAGGTTGCCGGCTACGGTAACGCTACGGCTGGCATCCAGCACATAAACCACACCTTCGTTATACTCAGGTGCTATCTTCACAGCAGTATGCATGCGCGATGTTGTTGCGCCACCTATCAGCAAAGGTTGGCTCATGCCCCGGCGTTTCATCTCCTTGGCCACATGCACCATTTCATCCAGGCTTGGGGTTATCAAACCACTCAATCCTATTATATCAACTTTCTCACGTTGCGCAGTTTCCAATATTTTATCGGCAGGCACCATTACCCCAAGGTCTATGATATCATAACCGTTACAGCCCAAAACTACACCTACAATATTCTTGCCTATATCATGTACGTCTCCCTTTACCGTTGCCATTAGTATTTTGGCAGCGCCGGCGGTCTCTTCATTTATAGTGCCAGCTGTAATATGGGCTTGGCGGCGGAGTTCTTTTTCAGCTTCTATATAAGGTGTAAGCACGGCTACACTTTTTTTCATTACACGTGCGCTTTTCACCACCTGTGGCAAAAACATTTTACCACTGCCAAACAGGTCACCCACTACATTCATTCCATCCATTAATGGCCCCTCTATCACGTCAAGTGGTTTAGGGTATTTCTGGCGTGCCTCTTCAGTATCCTGGTCTATAAAGTCGGTAATACCATTTACCAATGCATGTCGCAGTCTTTCTTCCACGCTGGTGCCACGCCATAGGTCATCTTTCTTTTCTTCTTTTCCTTTTGCCTGTACTGTATCTGCAAAGGTCACCAGCCGCTCTGTGGCATCGGGCCTTTTGTTCAGTATCACATCTTCACACAGTTCCCTTAGTTTAGGTTCTATTTCATCATACACCTGTAGCTGTCCGGCATTTACAATGCCCATATCCATACCTGCTTTTATTGCGTGCAGCAAAAAAACACTGTGCATGGCCTCACGTACAACATCGTTACCCCTAAATGAGAAAGATACATTACTTACACCACCGCTCACTTTAGTAAGCGGCATTTTTTGTTTTATGATCCTGGTGGCTTCTATGAAATCAACACCATAATTATTGTGTTCTTCTATACCGGTTGCAATAGCAAATATGTTCGGGTCGAAAATGATATCCTGTGGTTTGTAACCGACTTGTTCTGTTAATATCTTATAAGCACGCTCGCAGATCTCAACTTTACGTTCCATAGAATCGGCCTGCCCTACTTCATCAAAAGCCATAACAATTACCGAGGCGCCATAGTTGCGGCATATAATAGCCTGCTCTATAAATTTCCCCTCCCCTTCCTTCATAGAAATGGAGTTTACAATACATTTACCTTGTACGCACTTCAATCCTGCTTCTATAATTGAGAATTTAGATGAGTCGAGCATAATAGGTATGCGGGCTATATCCGGCTCAGCTTGTAGCAGGTTCAGGTATGTGGTCATGGCTTGCACACCGTCTAGCAGGGCATCATCCATGTTTATGTCTAGTATTTGTGCGCCACTTTCTACCTGCTGCCGTGCAACAGATAGGGCTTCTTCATACTTGTTTTCCTTTATAAGGCGTGCAAATTTTTTAGATCCTGTAACATTGGTACGTTCCCCAACATTAATAAAATTTGTTTCCGGGCGAACTATAAGAGGCTCCAGGCCACTCAGGCGGAGAAATGGTTGTATTTCAGACATCAATCAACATGAAAAATTATGCAAATGTAAAAACTAAATCAGAGTAATCACTGAAACAAGTCTCGCATTTCAATAAAATGAAAGGCCTTTCTCTGAAATTATCTTTAAAGGTACCATTGTTCAAGAAATAATATGTTTCGATGGTAAATACTAAAAATGTTTATTGATAATTTATATATTTACAAAATATTCAAAATTCCTTATGAAGACCGCTATACTCTTTCTCGCCGCCGTTATTCTATTTACCTGGTCAGCAAATGCACAATTCAGCCTTAGTCAAAGTGATTTTACTGCTAATGTTTTTTCTGGTTCCCAAAGTAGTGAGGATAGCATAAGTACCAGCTATGGCACAACAGGCATACCTGCAAACATTGGGGCCGGTGCAAACGTGGCTTGGGATTTTACAGGACTTAGTTATTATTTCGTTGATACACCATTTGTACTGCACCTTCCATACCCCAATTATAGTTACCAGGAGTTTGGCATACATCCTATAAAAGAACCATTGCTATATTTCGATGCACGCTCGCTATATAATATATTGCCCAACGGAATTTTAAAACTTGGTGAAAAACTGGACGGTAAAGGCTTCTCATTAGCAGCTGCAACAGGTGGTCTTACAGATAGCATCATATTTCCTCAACAAGTGGTCCTATATTCAGCGCCTTATACAAAAATATATTTCCCCGCTACTTACAATTCGGTATGGTCTTCATCATTTAGCACATCTACGGGCTTTCTGCTCAATTATGCAGCTGGCAGCTTATCTCATGCTCCAGGTACCTATAGATCTTACGTTACAGAAAAGGACACCGTAATTGGGGTAGGAACTGTGCAGGTAAATACTGCTGCCGGTAAAAAATCTGATTTCAGATCTGTGATAGAAGTAAAGATTATATACCAACAGGTAGATAGCTTTTTTCAGGGCACAACGCCTTTCCCTGCTAATGTGCTTCAACAATTTGGCCTAACGCAAGGACAGGTAACCAGTACGTACGATTATAAATATTACCGTGCAGGTGAAACAACCCCGTTGGTAGATGTATTTTTTGCTGATAATACATTTAGTTCACAAAGCATTACACATACCTACGTACACACTCAACGTCTTCCTTTATATACAAGTGTGCCCCTCGTTACATCACAAGACGGTATTACGATCTATCCTAACCCGGTGGCTAACCATATATTTACAATGAATGTACCTGCAAATTTATCAGATGCTGCATATCGTATGGTAAACATCACAGGGCAGGAAATACTCAAAGGCAACATATTAGCTTCAGGTCAGGTATCGATACACGTGCCAGCAAATATAGCAAGTGGGATATACTATATGCAATTATACAGCAATGGCAAGCAGATAAGCGTGAGATCAATTGAAATAAGATAAAAAATATTTGATGAATAATGAGAATTGGCCAGGCTTTAAATTAGACCCTAGTCAATTTTCAATTTTATGTAATTACTTGATATTGTATTTACTGCACTTTTCAATAAATCAAATAGACGTTTCCATTCTTCTTTTTCACCCTATCTCCAAATATTGTATAAACAAATAATGATATTATTATTTGTTTATTTCTAACCTTTAGCCTTTTTTTGCCGTCAATAGATATCAGGGAAGGTACTTAAACGCCATAAATAGTTTTTGTATTTAATGCGAATTCTTATTTTTGCTGATAATGAAAACTTTTCCTTGTAAATGATTCAACCTTAAATCAACCACCATGAAAAAATTGCTAATTCTAGTATTGATCCTGGCCGCAATGTCAGGGATCTCTCCCCACACTAATGCCCAGGTCATCTATTCTCAAAATTTTGATACAACGTCTTACTTTCAGTCTATACCCGCTGGCTGGACAAATAGTGTGTTCAATTATTCATTTGACAACAACAATCGTAATCAGGGTTATCCGGTTTGGTTTCAGAATAATTTAGCGGGAAGCGCCTATGTAAATGGGACCTATTATTACCCTGATTGCCCCCCCTACCCCTCATCTAGCCCATTTGCTTACTATGACCCATTTGGCTGCTGCTCTCTTTCCTCTGGCCCCTATGGGACCCAGTATGAGTATTTTTTTCCTTATCCAACCCCATTAAATAACGGGCAGGCTGATAATAACTGCGATGGCGGAGGGTTTATGGTTTATGCTGCACAAGGCAATGGGTATAACGATGGAAATGCGGGTTCACGCTTTGGATATTTTGGTGAATTAGCTTCTCCTGCATTAAATTTAAATGCAGCCTACGCTCCTTATAATGGGGTTGGAACAATAAGGCTAACATTCTTTTTGCAGACCGGGTATATAAACCAGGATTATACTGAGCAAGTAAAGGTTTATATTAATTCATCGCCTACGTCAACCGGCGGTACACTTATCGATTCTATTTATCCTTGGGGCGACCCAAAGTTTACTTTGCCAGTAGATCAATTTGGCAATCCTATGTGGACGCAATTTCAATACACCGTACCAGCAAGCTACTACACAAACCCCAATGCATATATTATCTTCAAGGCTACTCCATCTACCAATGATCTAACCTATAATGTTGGCGGTGATATAGACCTGGACGATTTTGCTGTTACATATATACCACCTTGCGTAACACCACTTTCCACTCAACTGCCCACTAATCTTGTTTTTAGTACTAGTGCGTCTATTGTTAATGGTAGTTTTACCGCACCTGCTAACCCGCCAAGTGGTTATGTTGTAGTACGGTCTATAGGGCCATTGTTAGGTGCTCCGGTAAACGGCACTACCTATAACGTTGGTAATGTATTTGGTGCCAATGGTATTGTGGTTGCAGACACTAGTGGAACCTCATTTACAGATCCTGGTCTTACTCCTGGTACGGCATATACTTATACTATTTTCCCTTATTCCAGCGGTAGTGCTTGTTCTATTACATATTATGTACCTACTCCCCTTATTGGTATCGTAACAACCGGCAGTACTAATACATATACCTGGAACAGGATTGTGTCGGCATCTTTTACAAACTCTGCCAACTGGACTCCTGCTCGCATAGTACCAGACCCTACAGATATTCTTGTGTTTAACAATGGCATATCCGATACCGCCACCGGTGCCCCCACCGATGGACCTATATATACACAAGGTATAGGCCGTTTAAGTGTTGCAAATACTACACAAGTGCATTTGCAGTCTGTCAATCCCGGCATACTTACTACTAACGTAAATGGTATAGCTAATGCTACAGGTATAGATATAGCTGTAGGTTCAAGTCTTATATTGGATGGTGATGGTGGCATCACCCTGAATTTTGGCGCAGGTAGCTTACCCGATATTGAAGGTACCCTTGCAATAAATAATAACAATGGACTGAACGTAGTTGATTTTAGCAACTCAGTTGCTACCGTTGGTACTCAGGGGCAACTTGCTGCAGGCGGTACTATGGATATATATCCTTTTGTTGTTCCTTCTGCGTCATCGCTTATTATTAATGGTACCTTTAATAATGGATATACTACAGTAGGCGGTTTCATTGTTTATCCTGCTACCTGGAATCCTGGTTCTACTGTCCTTATTTCCGGCTACACGACCTCTACGGTTGGTCCGCTTGCCACCAGCCTTAATCAGGTTTTCCAAAATTTTGTGTACAATGCATACAATCAAACATCCGTTTGTAACTGGAATGGTGTACATCTCAATGTAACAGATACTTTTAACATAACTTCTACCGGTACAGGTACATGGGCATTGGCAAGTACACAAGCATATAATGATACCCTTAATAATTTTATACAGGCTGGTGGTACATTTGATGTGAGCACAGGGGCAAGTGTTGCCGCTGGTACACAGGTACTTACGCTGACAGGTACATTTAACCAATTGGGTGGTAATATACAAAGCAGTGGTACACTCACTACTCAGCCCAACCTGTTCTTCAACGGTACTAGTGGTACACAGAATGTAACACTTAGTAATGCACCTGCCGGTCCTATAGTTTATCGTGTAGGTAATGCTGCCGGTATCAACCTTGTTGGTATCAACAGCCTGGGTTCAACACCTGTACTTGCCATCAACAGTGGTGGTGGTGTGCGTATATCTACAACAGCAGCTAACCCGATCAATACATCGCTGCTGTTGCAATATGCTACAACCAACTCTACACTTACATTCGATACTGCAGGCAATATTACTGCAACGGCTGCAGTATGGCCGTCAACAACAGCCCCTTTCAATGTAGTAATAAATGTAAATACGGGTAACGCCGTACAAGTCCCATTCAATGCAACTATACCTGGTACGCTTACCTTCCTCTCGGGTGATATAGACATGAGTTCTTACGGTCTTACTATAGGCAACAGCACGCTGGCTACAAACCAGGGTACTATTATGGAGCCTGCAGGTGGAACCTCTTATGCCAATGTACTGGGTAATGGTAATGTGCGCCTTACTACGGGTTCACTCACACGCTGGTTTGGTACCGCAGGGCTGCCTATAGCGGCGAACGTAACTGCAGGTAATGGTCTTACCAGCCAGGGTTTCTTCCCTGTATCATACGGTCCATCCAATAGAAATGTATCTGTTTTCTTCAGTGCAGCTAACGCCCTGGGTGCAGGTGGTACTATAACATTAACACATAATGCAGCTACAGGTACATCAGCGCTAAATCCTACTGTTAATGATGGCGGTTATATAATGGATACACGTACCAATGCTTCATGGAGCTTTGCTACAGGCAACCAGCTTACTTTAACTTCTGGTGCCACCTTTAATATCAAGGCCACAGCAGGCAACTTGCTCAATCCTATTAATATCAACCAACTGCGTCTTACCCACGTAAATGCAGCACCGGGTGCCAATGGCGGTGGTGGTGGTTCTGCACCAAACTTTACAGCAACAAGAACAGGTCTGTTGGGTACTGACCTCACAGGCAGTCCATGGTACTTTGCAGCTAATGCAGTCGATATCAATACTGGTGCATCAGGCGTTTATACCCAGGTAACTACTGGGCCATGGACCACTGCAAGCAACTGGGATGTTAATGCTGTACCTGCTGCTACAAGTATTGCAGTCATCAATCCTGGTGTTGTTTCTACCGTCAGCTCTGCTAGTTGTGTTGCCAAATCGCTTACAGTATTGGGTACTGTTAATAACAGTACTTCTGGTAATGTACTGAATGTAGATAGCTCATTCGTAAATAACGGTGCAGTTAATATTACTGCTGGTAGTTTGCTGGTCAATAGCAACAATACTGCAAGCGAGATATCAGCATTCGCTAATGTAGGTATATACAATTATGGTAGCTTCATTCTTAACGGTGGTACTGTAGGTATAGGTATGGGTACTTTAAATGGTGGTAACAAACCATTTGAAAACTATGGAGGCTTTAGCGTAGGTACAGGAAGTACGCTTAACATCAATGGTAACTTTGCTTCGCTGGGTGGTTCTTACTTTACACAATCGGGTGGTAACATAACTGTTGATGGTAATACAGGTGAAACTAACCTGGTAAACCAGCTGGCACACAGTGTACCTCACGGACGTGCCTTGTTCAGTCTGCAAACACCAGCTATTCACTTTTATGGTGGCAATGTAACCATTGTCGATCCTCCTGCAGATACTACTTATCTTAATCCATTCAGTGGTTTGCCTGCGGCGTTCGAGTTTGTAGTTCCTGCTGGTACTCCAATGTTCAATGATTCATCTGCTCATACCTTTACATTTGGTAATAGTACCTCAACCGATGCGGGTGGTAATACAAGAGGCTTCCTGTTGATGACCACAGGGTCTGGTGTATCTTCATTGTTTAATTTCAGTAACCTTGTTATAAATGGTGGTGCAGGTACCAACAGGGCAGTAACTACTTACTACACAGGTATAGGTGTACAAAACTCAATGACCATCAATAGCGGTGGTGAATACCAATTCTCTAATCGTGATCTGGTACTCAATGGTAGCCTTGCGGTAAACAGTGGTGGGAAGCTTACCTCGGATGATGCGGGTACGCTCACCTTTGGCCAGTTACAGTTTGTAGGGTCAGCAACAGCTATTGCTCCTGCAGCGCCAACATTGGCCAACCAGCCACAGCGTGTTACGGGTAACGGTATCTTTGTAAACGGTACTACCAATACAGCCAACCTGGGTAATATCAAAACCTTAAGTCCTCCATATGTTGTATTCAACACAGGTAGTAATTTGTCTGTCCCAAGTAGTGATCTTATTACCTTTGTACCAGAGAACAATGTTCCAAGCCGTATTATCATGGCAACCGGTGCATTTGCTGAAACCGGTGCATCAGGTACCAACAACAATGCAAGTGCCATAACAGGCTGGATAGTAGGTACCTACCAGAAACACGCAGTCATTGGTGCTATGGGTTCAGGTAATTTCAAATATCCAATAGGCGATAGCAATAACTATACACCTGTTTCAATTTCAGGTACAGGAACCAATGTTATTGCTGCCGGCGATATAGCTGTAAGTACACAGCCTGCGGTTGCAAGTACATTGTCATTCTCTTCATTCAACCCATTGAAATTGATCAACCGTACTTACACTATTAGTACATCGCCAACCTTGGTAACGACTCCAAATTCAATAGGTGTATCCTTTACTTTTGTTCCTGGCGATATAACCCCAACAGCTAATTACCAGAACTTTAAAGTTGGTGTTAACCCCGCAGGTACTACGTGGTATTACCTGCATTCTATAGGACAGGCTGCAACGTCTATTTCAATAGATACACTTGCGCCTACCGGCCTTGCAGGCTTGTACCAGATAGGTGAAGGATGTCCTCCAACAGTAATTACCACGCAACCCCAGTCAACCGGTGGTTGTATTGGTGGGTTACCTATTACATTCACAGTAGCAGCTACCGGTGCCAGTCTGCAATACCAATGGTATCATAATGACATAGCAATACCGAGCGCAAATGCTCCGGTTTATACGAGGCTGATCCCTACTCCATCAGATTCCGGTCTTTACTATGCAGTAATAACCGGTGCGTGTGCATTGCCCGATACTTCAAATAAAGTAACATTTACAATTGGTGGTGCATCACCCATTATCGATCAGCCTCTTTCACAAGGTGTGTGTACTGGATCTCCAATTCATCTTTGCGTAGGTGCCTTGAATGCAGGTACATACAGGTGGCAGAAAGACGATGTCGATTTACCACTTGCTTACCAGAACTCGCCTTGTATTACAATCGCCGCCGGCACAATACTCGATGCAGGCCGCTACAGAGTAATAATAGGTAATGGTTGTGCTAATGACACTAGTCTCGATGCTATTATAAATATTAATACGCTGCCAACAGCAACTGTTACTACCACTACTTCATTGGCATTCTGCAATGGCAGTAATGTATTGCTAACTGCAAATGGAACTGCGTTCTCTGGTTATTCTTACCAATGGAGCCGGAATGGTACCACAATATCCGGTGCTACTAACCAGGTATATTCTGCAACCAATGCAGGTAACTATAGTGTTGTGGTAACAGATGTTAACTCTTGTTCCAGTACTTCGGTACCAGACTCTGTAACGGTTTTCCCTTTGCCTCCGGCAAGCGTATTATCAGCGGGTTCTAACGTTTTCTGTAATGGTGGTTCTGTGCGGCTAACTACTAACTTTAATCCGTCATTTACCTATAACTGGCAGTTCAATGGCAATAACATATCAGGCGCTACACAAGACAGCTTCCGTGCAACAACATCTGGCAACTATAGCGTAGCTGTTACTAATATGAATAACTGTATAGGTACTTCTGCAGCTACTCTTGTTACTGCATTGCCGGTTCCCTCTGGTCCTATAGCTGCATCTGGTTCTACTGCACTTTGCAACAATACCAGCGTTACATTAACAGCGCCTTCAGGTGCAGGTTACACCTATCAGTGGTACGATGATGGTGTAGCAATACCAGGTGCAAACCTGATCTCTTACAATGCTAATGCTGCAGGTTTATACAATGTTGTGGTAATATCGAACAGCTACTGTATAGATACTGCTTCACCTGTAAATGTTACGCAGTTCCCGCTGCCGGGTAATGTAATTAGTGCTTCCGGACCTACAACATTCTGTCAGGGTGGCGGTGTTACATTGTCTGCAGGTACTGGCCCTGGTATTAATTATCAATGGCAGCTAAACGGAACTAATGTTGGTGTTACAACTGATAGCCTGTTGGCTTCCCCAACTGCACCAGGCACTTATTCTTATTCTGTGGTTATTAGTAATTCTGCCGGATGCACTGAAACTGCAACACCTGTAAATGTTACTGTCAACTCATTGCCCAATCCGGTTATTACAGGTAATGGTGGTTCCCTCAGTACACAAGGTGGTCAGTATTCTTACCAATGGTATCTTGATGGTGTTCCTGTAACGGCTGCAGGCACAAGTAATACGTACACTGCACCTGCAGGTGGTGACTATACGGTATATGTAACCAACAGCAATGGCTGCGGTAACATGTCAGCTATTTACCACTACAGTCTTGGTGTTTCTAATGTAGTTAACAGCCAGAATGTAAGGGTATATCCAAACCCTGCAAGGGATATAGTTTACATTGATGCACCATTTGCGGTGAATGTATCTGTAAACAGTCTGGATGGTAAGGAACTCTTTAGCAAAGCAAATGCAAAGAGCCTAAACATAGCTGAGCTGGCAAATGGTATCTATATGATCAGGATATCTGATGCAGATGGCAACCTGGTTTCTGTAGAGAAACTGGTGAAAGCTGATAACTAAGGCTAGATAACAAAATATAGAAAAGGGGCCGCTACCAAAGTGTAGCGGCCCCTTTCTAATGCTAGAAATAGTAGTAACATTTAGGAATGGTTGTTATCATGGGTAGCTATAAGCCAAGAACTGCTATGTTCATAAAAAGAGTGTGCTACCCAAAATTAAACGGGTAAGGAATACATCCTTACCCGTTTCAAAATGATCCCAATTAATTACTTATCTCAAAAGCAATAATTCGCGATACTTAGGCAGTGGCCATAGTTTATCTTCAATTACAAGCTCCAGCTTATCGGCGTGGTAGCGTATTTTATCGAAGTATGGTTTTACTTCGTTGCAGTATTTAGTAGCGCGGCGGTGCATACTTTCCTCATTGTTTGCTACTTTCCTGGCTGCAAGCATGGCTTCTACATTGTCGTTGATCTCCTGTATGTGGCCGCTTACTTTTTCTGCAAGTTTTAGCTGGGATTTATAACTGCTTTCGCCTAAGCCTATTTCTTTCAGGCCCTTTATGTTTTCTATTAGAATATTCTGGTAGTGTATAGCAGCAGGCAGTACGTGGTTGGTGTTTAGATAACCCATTATACGGGCCTCAATCTGCACCTTCTTCACGTATTCTTCCAGCATTATTTCGTGGCGTGCTTCCAGCTCGCGCTCGTTATAAATATTGTTGCTATAGAATACTTGTTTGCTTTTTTCTGTTACAAAAGCATCCAGTGCTTCAGGGGTAGTTTTAAAATTGCTCAAGCCACGGCGCTTGGCTTCTTCAGCCCACTCATCGCTATAGTTATCACCTTCAAATAATATGCTGCGCGATTTTGTGATGTAGCTACGTAATATTTGCAGTATGGCTATTTCTTTCTTCTCACCTTTTTCAATCAGGCCATCCACTTCTTTCTTAAACTCCTTCAGGGTTTGAGCTATGATAGTGTTGAGCACCAGCATGGGTGATGCACAGTTGGCAGAGCTGCCCACAGCACGGAATTCAAACTTGTTGCCTGTGAATGCAAACGGACTGGTACGGTTGCGGTCTGTATTGTCCATCAGCAGTTCTGGTATCTGCTTGTGTATATCCAGCTTCAATATTACTTCGTCCTGCTCGCTGAACTTTTCTTTCACACGTGTTTCCACTTCGTTCAGTACTTCAGTAAGGTACTTGCCAATATATACAGATATGATAGCCGGTGGCGCTTCGTTAGCACCCAGGCGATGATCGTTGCTAGCGCTGGCAATTGCAGCACGCAGCAGGTCTGCATGGTCATGTACGGCCTTAATTGTGTTTACAAAAAAGGTAAGGAACATGAGGTTGGTACGTGGTGTTTTGCCCGGTGCCAGCAGGTTTACACCTGTATCTGTAGCCATGCTGAAGTTGTTGTGCTTACCACTGCCGTTAACACCTGCAAATGGTTTTTCGTGCAGCAATACTTTCAGCTTGTGCCTCTTGGCCACTTTGGCCATCAGGTCCATCAACAAGGTATTGTGATCTACTGCTATGTTGCACTCCTCAAACATAGGTGCACATTCAAATTGACTTGGCGCTACCTCATTGTGGCGTGTGCGTAATGGTATCCCCAGTTTATATGACTCCTGCTCAAAATCCTGCATGAACTCATACACACGCTCAGGTATAGAGCCAAAGTAGTGGTCATCCAGCTGCTGGCCTTTTGCAGGTGCATGGCCTATTAGTGTACGTCCGCACATAACCAGGTCTGGACGGGCATTGGCAAGCGTTTCGTCTATTACAAAATACTCCTGCTCCCAACCCAGGGTAGCAGTTACCTTGGTTACATTCTTATCAAAATAGTTGCAAACGTCAACTGCCGCTTTATCAAGCGCAGCAATACTCTTCAGCAATGGCGCTTTATAATCAAGGCTTTCGCCATTGTAAGCTATAAATATAGTAGGTATGCACAGTGTTTTACCCTGGCCTGCTTCCATAATGAAAGCTGGTGAAGAGGGATCCCATGCAGTATAACCACGAGCCTCGAAAGTAGCGCGTATACCACCATTAGGGAAGCTGCTGGCATCTGGCTCCTGCTGTATCAGTGCGTCGCCGTCAAAAAGTTCAATTGCAGTGCCATCAGCCTTAATGGTGAAGAACGAATCATGCTTTTCAGCTGTTATTCCAGTCAATGGCTGGAACCAGTGCGTGAAGTGGGTTACACCACGTTCTTCTGCCCAGGCCTTCATACTGGCGGCTATCTGGTCTGCCATACGGCGATCGATCTTCGAACCCGATTTTACGGAGCTCATCAGGCTTTTATAAGCCTCATCGCTCACGTATTCGCGCATAGTGCGCCCTGTAAATACATTACTGTTAAACAAAGCAGTGATCTTTTTAGCACCGTAGCCGGATACTTTTTTATCCTCTTTGCCCATTTCCTGTAATGCAAGAAAGCGTAGTGATGACATTGATATTATATTTTGCGCAAATCTAAAGTATTTTTCGATTTTGTTAAAAAATTTGTGCGAATATTAATAAATACATAACATTTATTTATTTTTAATTCATTATAATGTTGTAGTGTTTGCTCAAACTAAGTATTCTTTTTTGTATAACTACCCTATAATCAATACTGCTCTCAGCCTGACATGAGATTAGCAATTGTGTAAATATGGACTTCCAGCTAAATCTATTTGCTATAAATAAGAAACCATCCTATACATACAAGGATGGCTTCTTTAATTTTTAGAACTTAATGTTAAAGCTGCTCAACAAAAGTGTACTCGCCCGATGTATAGTAGTAGTAGGGTGTGGGCGCTGTAACGCTAACCGTTATTAATTTACCATTGTTGTAGAATACCTTTACCGGGCTGCCCACTGTACTGTAGTTCTTTGTCAGCTGGTAGTTACCCATATCATATGCTTGTATACTTTTATTGTTTGTAGCGGCATAAATGGTATTTCCTGTACCGTCTATAGCGAAGCTGGTATATGTGACGTTGCCGCGTGGTAAGGCAACTGCCGTACGTAAATTACTGTCTACAATAACACCATAACTGCCACATATTACTTTGCTGCCATTGGGATATACAACTGCCGGGTTAGAAAACTGGTAATTGCCACTAATGGCGCTGATGGATTGAGAAACATAATTTCCTTGAGCGTCGAAACGGAAAAGCAGTACCTGTGAGGAATTATCCACACAAAAGAATTCAGAATTAGTATTAGGTATAAGCGCCAGGTATGAGGTGGAGTAGTAATAGCCTGTGTTAGGGGTAACCGAGGTTTTGGTGGCACGGTCGTACGCGAGTACCACATTGCTATAATAGTTGTTAGTTGCAGAGACAAAAAGTTTGCCATTGTTACATGTTATGCTGGAAGCGGTGTTGCCGACACTTATCTGGTCTGTTTGCGTAAGTGTTGCTGCATCATAAATAAACACCCATCCATCATTTCTGGGCACGTAGAGTTCCAGCTTGCCATTGTACATTGCCATATCGCAAGTACCTATAGTGGCGTTTGTATTGATACTGCGCACGAATTTCTTAGATGCGAGGTCGTACACCGCAATGTTGCCAGCAGAGCTGTAGATATAAATTTGTTGGGCCGTCCTGTCATATAATGCATCTTGAGCTACCATAGCCGAAAAATCAATATCTGTCCTGTAATATGTCTCTTTGTTGCTTTGAATTGGTAAGCTATAGTATAGCGATTTCACGTTTGCCATCACGTAGTATTGTGCATAAGGGCTTAGTACAAGTGTATCTGTATATTCGGTAACTGTCTTGGCAACATTTATAAAGGTAAGAGTGTTATTGGTGTTGGTGTTGCCAGCAGTTGTATCGGTTACCCTCACAATAGTGTAGCTTATCAGGGAATCATTGATGAGTTTCGACCATTCGAGCTTCACCGTTTTCCCAGTCATGGTAATTGGTTTTAAAGTGATGGAGGTAGGGCTTACATCGTTGTTGTTGTTCTTCTTACAAGATGCGATTAGCATAAGTGCGCACAGAGCGACCAAGAGGGTTCTTACATTCATTTCTAGAATATTTGTAGTGTTTTTTCGAGCCGCAAAGCTATAAAAGATTAAGCACCAAATAACTAGAAACCCCAAAAAATAATAGAGATTTCAGGTATGTGGACATACCCATTTTAATATATAGCCCATTCCTCGGTACCTGTAACATATGCACATGCGTAATTTTCTGTTAAAACGCCTGTTACAGTAATCATCATAGGTACCTGTCGGCCTTTTGCGTATATCATAAGGCTGTATTCATCACCTTTCGCAAAGTAAGTAATGGGCATATGTTCAATAAAGTCTATTCCACGGCGGCCTATCCATTTATATACTGCTTCTTTCGCTGCCCATGCAAGGGTTACCAATTGCTCGTCATTGCCAAACATTTCCTGCTCTTCGGCACTTAAAAACTTGTGTTGTATGCCCAATATACGCGGGTGCCAGCATTGTATATCTATGCCTGCTTCATCTTCGGGATCTACAACTACTGCCACATAAGGCCATGAATGGCTGATGGAGAAGAAATATTTATCTTCATCTATGCGTGGCTTATCGTGCGGATCTGGAGCAATGGCATGCAGGGGGAAATCTTCCTGTAGGTGCTTCAACAGGTATCGACCTGCTAAGCGTTCCAGCCGACGCTTCTCATTTTTAATGTCTGATACCACTCCGGTATGTTCGGTGAAAAAAGCTTCCGGCTCAGTAACGTGCCATATAGCGGCAAGACCATAATTGCCGGGGTTCCATTCTTTAATGAGGGGCATAGTGTAAAGGTAGGGGGAATTGCCAATGACTTTTAAATAGTGTCTATATCTTCGTATCAAGTCTAATTATGGTGAAAATAGCATCTTAATTTCTTTTATATTCATCCTGCAATCATTTTTCAAAAATCTCTCTTTTTCAAAATCGAATAAAATTTATCTTTGCCCGTATGATACTCTCCGACAGCAGGATTTTGGAAGAAATTGCAGCAGGCAATATTGTAATAGAGCCTTACGACCGTAAATACCTGGGGTCAAATAGTTACGATGTACACCTGGGCAAGCACCTGGCCATTTATAATGACAATGTGCTGGATGCGCGCAAGCACAATCAGATATCGCACTACGAGATACCTGAAGAAGGGCTGGTGATACAACCTGGTACGCTATACCTTGGCGTAACTGAAGAATATACCGAAACACACGCACACGTACCCTTCCTTGAAGGTAAATCAAGCACCGGCAGGCTGGGTATAGATATACACGCTACTGCAGGCAAGGGTGATGTTGGCTTCTGCAACACCTGGACACTGGAAATAAGCTGTGTGCACCCCGTGCGCATATATGCCGGCATGCCTATTGGCCAGCTTATTTACTTCCCTGTAGATGGGGAGGTGATAAACAAGTATAACCGCAAAACAGACGCTAAGTACAATACCCGCACCATAAAGCCCGTAGAGAGCATGATGTGGAAGAACGAGTTTTAGTGGCCCTTATATCATTTATAGTAGTGCTATTGTTTTGTAATAATACATTTCGTATTTTGTTAAAGCACTATTCTTTTACCTGTACCCTTTTACATTGAATATACATATTCTGTAAGTAAAATATAATCCGTTTTACCTGGCAATAGGTGTAGTGCTTGATATTTAGCTATTGTTGCCATGAAAACACGATCACTGCTCATATGCCTCATATTTTCTTTTTTACAGCCTGCAATGGCGCAAAAAGAAAATAACAACTGGTGCTTTGGCCACAACAATGGCCTGTCTTTTAATACCAACCCTCCGCACCAATTTGTCAGCAGTATAATGGCACAACAGACATCTGCAACCATAAGCGATGCTGCCGGGAACATACTTTTTTATACCAATGGAGCTGCGGTGTGGGACCGTAATAACAACATGATGCCTAACGGGCATCTTAATGTTCCACTCCAAAGTACAAGCATCCCATCTATTGATACTGTTGGGTGCAATGCATCGATCATTCCGGATCCGGCTAATAATAATCGTTTTTACATTTTTTCTGGGCCGCCGAATTATTACGACACATTTGTTCTAACTGGATTGTACTATAGTGTAGTAGATATGACGCTAAACGGCGGTTTAGGAGATATAGTGCCTGGTTATAACGCCGTATTATTAGATACAAATGTGAGCCCATCAATGGCAGCAGCAGGCAGTGGGCAATGCAATAAGTGGATAATAACGCACCAGCTCTTTTCAAATGAATTTCATTCCTTTCATATCACACCTGCAGGAATAAGTCCGGCGGTAACATCTGCCACCGGAAATCAATCTTACCATGCGTACAACATTTATGGCGATAACATAAAGATCTCGTTGGATGATGAAAAATTAATATGGTGTGAATCAGACTACTTTATGCAGTTATTTGATTTTAACGTGAATACAGGACTAATTGATCATCCTATATTGATAGACACCAGCATAAATATTCAGTCAACAGGTCGATCAGGTTCCTCGGTTGAGTTTTCAGCCGACCGCTCGAAGGTGTACTTATACAATGATAAAAACCAGGCAAATTTATTTAATCCTTATCCTTATCTAACTCAATTGGATATTTCCTTGCCTACAGCAACCGCCATACGCAATTCAAAAATATCCCTTGGGCTGCTGGTCGTTACTACTTGGGGCAATCAACTGCAAATAGGGCCTGATGACAAAATATACGCCCTATATTACGCAGATAGTACTGATTCTGTGTATATAGGCATAGTAGATAAACCCAATGAATACGGATTAGCATGCAATGTGATACCTAATGCGATAGCAGTTGATACTAACTACGCTAATAGTTTGAATAATTGGTTTGAATGGGGGGGGCTCAGCAGCAGAGTACCCGCCAATGAGGCTTCGTTCAGTTATAATGTTCATGCTTGCAATCTTCCTCACCAGCTATCATCAGTTATTGCTTCTGCAGATTATGTATGGAACACAGGCGCCACGAGTCAGTCAATTAACGTTGGGCAGCCGGGTATTTACTGGGTAAAAGCACAAACATGCCCGGGTGCATGGCGTGTGGATACCTTTTATGTTATGTATCAGCCGCGCATAGCGGTGCAGGATACATTTTCCTGTACCGGTACTGCATCTGTCAAGCTGGATACCACAGGCTATTACCAATGGAGCAACAATACCACAGGCCCTGTATTTTCGACAACACAGAGTGGAACATATGCTGTTAACGCAAACATAGCAGGCTGTACCTATAACGATACCTTCCGGGTAATTATTTACCCCCCGTTGGGTACTGCAATATTACCGGCAGATACTTTTGTATGCAACAACACTATGAGAGCAGACATAAGTTCCCGCTTTGACCTGGGAACATATCTCTGGAGCACGGGTGGCACAAGTCAGTTTATCCGGGTAGATACACCGGGCAGCTATTGGCTTTCTTCTGCCACGCAATGCGGTGACTATGCAGATACTGTACATGTAACTTTCTGCGAGCCCGTTATAGACAAGGTAACTACATCATCAGGTACGCTTTGCAACGGGCAGTGTCTAACCTTCGTACAACAGTCGCACAACTACCCACAGATATACCAATGGACATTTACTGGTGGGACACCTGATACTTATGAAGGACCCAACCCTTCTGCTATCTGCTACAATGTACCCGGCACTTATACCGTAAAACTGACGGCAGCTAGCGTCGGAGGTGCCGACACAGGTACGCTACAGGTAACTGTGCTGCCCAAACCTGTGTCATCGTTCACCGACACATCCATCATTGTACCCTATAACACCACACTGGTACTACCGCCTTGTGCAGCCGCAGCCAATACTCAATGGTACCTAAACGATTCGCTTGTATGCGAAAACTGTACCGATTATACGCTGGATGCCATGTATTATTTATCTGCCTATAAATGTGTTATCAGCAATGGCGATTGCAGCGACAGTTGCACCTATAAAATAACCGTTACAGATATTCCTCACGATGCATGGCTACCAACGGCATTTACGCCTAATGTAGATGGACTCAATGATTATTTCCACGTTATTGCCAACAACCCCAATATAGAGGTATTTGGCCTTGCTGTTTACGACAGATGGGGCACCTGTATATTTGATGGCTTGGGCAACAGTAAGTGGAACGGCACCAACCATGGCATACCTGTACAGCTAGGTACCTACTTTTGGACACTGCAATATAAAGTAGCCGGCAGCAATATGATTTATCATAAAACGGGTAATGTAACGGTAGTGCGATGAGCTACTTCCTAAGCCCATTCATCAGATCCAGTTCCATCTTTTCGGGTACCTGATCGCCCTCGTAGTGGAACGGTATAGTAATGAATACGCCTTTGCGGCCAGCTTTTATGCTACCATCGAGCTTGATATGGATGGTTTTGTTGAACAGCAACTGGCCTATGTTGGGGAGTATGCTACTGAGGTCTATTTTAAGACCGACCGGTAAAATAAATGATGAGTTGGGCGGTGCTGTTATCAGCGTATCCAGCCGCATTTGGCCCAGATGGGCATTGTTCATAAATACTTCCACATCGGCATGCTTCAGCTGTATGGCGTACTTGTTGGGGTTGTGAAACTGAACATCTACCAGGAACGGTGGGTCTTGCATCATGCGCACATTGCTTACACTTTCGACCGTGAGGGGCTTGGGCGCCTTGCAAGATGAGCTGTAAATGCACAGCAGCACTAATGCTATGCAAACAATCGCTGATCGGGTAGCATAAAATGTGCGGTGCGTGCGTGTCATGGTTTAGTGTTTATTATACAGACTGTAAATGTGCAGGATAGGTTTGACTAAAGCCAGCCTGTGTTATTAATGCGCCCCGCCCTATAGGACGGGGCTATTTTTTATGCTGCAATAATAATACCCAGTTTGCAAGCTGGCCATTTTTTAGGCTTTCTTACGCGCTATAGCCTTCTTTGCTGCAGCTACTATGTTTTCTTTGGTAAGGCCGTACTTGGTAAGCAGCTCAACCGGCTTGCCGCTTTCGCCAAAGCTGTCTTTTACTGCCACATACTCATGTGGTACAGGGCATTCGCGACCGGCCACGTTGGCTATGCTATCGCCCAGGCCACCGTTTTGCTGGTGTTCCTCGGCAGTGACCACCGCGCCTGTTTTCTTCAGCGATTTTATGATCGCTGCTTCGTCCAGTGGCTTTATGGTGTGTATGTTGATGAGATCAGCATGTATGCCTTCTTCGGCCAACATCCTTGCTGCTTCTACTGCTATCCACACCATGTGGCCGCAGGCTATGATGCTTACATCAGCGCCTTCTGCAAGTACCTGTGCCTTACCTATTTCAAAAGGTTGATCCTCTGTTGTAAAGTTGGGCCATACCGGGCGGCCAAAGCGCAGGTAAACCGGCCCCTCATAATTGGCAATGGCCAGGGTGGCAGCCTTGGTCTGGTTAAAATCGCAAGGTACTATCACCGCCATGCCCGGCAGCATTTTCATCATGCCTATATCTTCAAGCACCTGGTGGGTAGCTCCATCTTCGCCCAGGGTAAGCCCTGCGTGCGATGCGCATATTTTTACATTCTTCTTGCTGTAAGCTACGCTCTGGCGTATCTGATCGTACACGCGGGAAGTAGAAAAGTTGGCGAACGTAGTAGTAAAAGGTATTTTGCCACCAATGGTAAGGCCCGCTGCTACGCCTATCATATTAGCCTCGGCAATACCGCACTGTATAAAACGGTCTGGAAACTCTTTTATAAACTGGTTGAGCTTAAGTGAACCTGCAAGGTCGGCAGTGAGTGCCACCACATTTGGGTTGCGGCGACCAGCTTCTACTATACCTTCGCCAAATCCACTGCGGGTGTCTTTCTGATTGAGTACTTTTATATCCTGTAACATTGGGGAAAAAATATGCGCAAAAGTAAGTTTATCATTTGGTTAATACATACCCCCAATCCTTTAGCCAGGCTATAATTTTTTCTTTATAATCGCCTTGTATTAATATGAGGCCGTCTTTGGCGCTGCCACCCGCGCCACACTTGGTTTTCAGCTTCTTGCCCAAGTCTTCCAGGTCGTCGTTGGTGCCGCTAAAGCCGTCAACGAGTGTTACCACCTTGCCGGCACGCTGCTTGGTATCCAGCTTTACGCGCAGTTTCTGTTTGTCTTTGGGTGCGGTTTCGCCGGCTGGTTCTTCTTCATAATTACTCATATAATCCTGGTTGGTGCTGTACACCAATCCATCGGGCCGGGCATTATGTTTTTTTGACATAACAATTGAGTTGAGCCGGTAAAGTTACTTGAAAATGTCTGTAAATGTCCGTGGACCGACATTTTGTGTTACAGGCTAAAAGTGTTTACCAGCTTGTATTTCACTGTTTTTTTCTGTAAAATGTCTGTTGGTATTTTTATTTGAGCACAGACATTTTAAAGGTAGAATAAATGTTATTTCTGTGGTATCCCAATTATATGCTCCCTTACCAAGGGTAAACCTGAAAAAGTCATGAAATGTACTGAAATGTCCGTCGGCTGACATTTTAAATTTCATATTAAATCAATAGCGGTAAGGATTGCCGGTAAAATGTCCTTTTCTGCTTAGAGAAAATATTTTCGCAATTATTTGTGATACGGACATATTTATATCTAATATTAGACCCATCACCATTGCAAGATACTATTGAGAATAAGGATTTGCCAAAAGAAGATATGCACGGTTCCACAGTTCGTAGTGTTCCACAAGGTTGTTTTGCACAGGTTACAAACGAGGACGAGTTGGGGAATAAGACTATGCTCAAAAGGAAGCCTTTACTTTTTATAAACGTGAACAGCTATCCACATAGCAAGCATCCCTATTAAAAAGCCCGCACAAAAAATAGACATGACCCTAAAGCGTGCACTGCTACCAAAAAACTTTACTATAACAAGGATTATCGCCCACACGAAAACGACGCTTATGATGTATCTGTTGAGCATATAGTAACGTTGTTTTATGCTAATAAAGGTATGCCGTTTATGTTAACTGGAATGAAGTTGGAAAATAAGACTACGCCTAGGAGGAAGTTTACACCTCCATCTCCTTCAAAGGATCCCAGAACACTGTTTTGAAATCTACTACTTTACCGTCCTTCACTTGCACGCCTTCTGCTTCCAGCAGTTGTTGCCTGCGTCCATTGTCGCCGCTGAGTACCCCGGCGCTGTTTACAACACGCTGTGCGGGAAATGCTCGCTCACCCGTACTGTTATGAGACATAGCGCGGGCTACCATCCTGGCTCCCGACTTTAAACCAAGGGCCTGGGCAACCGCTCCGTAGCTGCTGACGCGTCCTTTAGGTATGCTACGCACTACCTCGTAAATAGCTTTGTATATGTCTTCGTTATCTTGCTTTGCTTTCATGGTTATTGTAGTTATTAAAACCTCGGGGCTGCCACTCTTATTTCCTTGTGCTTTGTGAGCTTTTCACGTATTATGATTGCGAGCGCTAAGCTAAGAATTTATGCGGGGATGTGGTAGAGGAAATTGCTTAACCAATTAGGGCGAAGTCAGAAAATAAGACTTCGCCCAGCAGGGGATGATTAGCCAATTAGGACGAGTTGGAAAATAAGACTAAGCCCAGCGGGCAGAGAGCTTTTAGAGCACAAAGACAAACATTCAATTTTATTTAGGGTAACTTCATTTAGATGAATAAAACAGTACTAAAAATAGTTTTATTAGTTGGCTTTCTATACTCGAGCTTTAATGCATTCGTCTTTTTAGCGTTCTTCTATTCACCTAAGCTCTCTGATAGAGAAATTAGAAAATTGGATGAAGAAGAAAAAAAGAAACTTGAAGATGCATTGAAACAATCGACCAATGCATATATCGTCCCTCCGTTTTACGACTCAGATAAAAAACGAATAGAGAATGCTTTTCGAATTTGTTATGATTCTATTGCAAAGAACCATTCGACAAACGGAATGAACCTTGAAATTTTAGGTATAAATTATGATGATACACTAAATAGAATTTCAGTTGATACAATTCTTTATAATGACAGTTTTGATAGGTTATTCGTTACTGCATTATATCAGTCAGATAAACAAACATATTCCGGATTGGGATTTATAGGCTATAGAGCACGAAAGAAAGATGCGGTGATAAAATTATTTCCGACACAAATTGCAGTATTTCCTTTTACCGATAAAGAAGTACTGATCCGCCAATTAAGGACAGAATACTTTATAAACATCCGCGAAGCAAGTTTTTCCGATCGTTCTCAAAAATTAATTAAGTACAAATACAGCCCTCTTGACTTAAAATTCTGGAAGGGCCCATTTTTCGTTAAGTTTTCACCGACTGACACTTTCTATCCATTTGAAATCAAAGAAGTATGGAATCAAGACGATGAGAAGTTTCATATATTTCAAATACCATTTTTAACTATATACTGATATATCCTAAGTACTACATATCCAGATTCAGACAAACTACCCTATATTTCTGCAACACATTCAGCCCTATAACAATGGCTGTGAGCGGTTTTCACGTATCATGATTGAGAGGATTTCTAAGTTGGTTCAGTAATGCAATTCGGCTTCAGCTTTTTAAATTCCGGTCATGAGACCGGCAGCTTTGGGTAGAGGGTATAATAAAAAGCTTTGCTTAATTGACCAGTATATTGTGTACCTTCGCTGAACGCAAAGCGTTCAGCGAACCTTCTCTCATATTTTTTTGCCTTTTTATCCCTAAGATTATATTTGGAATTGTTGTTTTTACAGAGTAACTTCATGCTCGCTTGCTTTAGCAAATAAAATAAGAAGAGAAACCAACGCAAAGCAAGCGAGCATGAAGTTACTCTGTAACCTGTACACGTCTTTTACGCTTTGTCGATAAAGGTTAAACTAAACGAATATTGGTAATATAGAACAGGATTTCACCTTTAACATTTAACAGAAAGTCTAGAAGGTTATTTACCCTAAACATATCCACATTTTTTAATGGTGTGATGTTTGTAGCAGGAATGATGATTAGCTTTGTGACGCGGTCGATCGCAAATCCTAATTGTTAATGATTTGGATGTTATCATTAAATGTGACAACTTTGCAAAAGTTCATTCTTCATTTGAAGAAAAGAAATCGAGAAACGCAAGCCTAGATGCTCTGCGTTTTTTGCTTTTTATGCTATGTAATTTAACTTACGCTTATATTTTTTAAGAATTTTATCTCGTTGAGCGTCTTTACCAGTTAGGAAATATGCGGTAAGCAAATAATATTCAGCTTTTTTTCTAAGCGGCTCCAAAATAATAACATACCGTTCATCCTTATCGTAAAGATATGTTCGAAGTCCTTCTGGTTCATCGACAGAAAACAATAGCATATTATCTTTTTTGTTTTCATCAATGTGGTACTTAACCCAATGAAGCCTGCAAGATCTATTAATCTCAAATCGCCGTGCCCTCGTTTGTTTATCTACCATTTCAGTTGTTAGATGTGTAAATAAGGTTTCCATTTTTATGACACCATCTGCTGGCGTAGGTGTTATTTTTTTTCCCTCGAAGATTAAAGCTTGAATTGTTAGCAATATCTCTATTGAAGATTAATTTCAAGGATTCTCTGCGATTTAGTTCATTCAGACCTCCAATGTCAAGGAGGTGGTTATAGTTCTTAAGAAGGTTTAATGGCATATTATCTTAATTCAATGAAGAATAGGTTTAACTTAGAAGAGTAATTAGTTTTTTGTAGGGCGTCGCTAGAATGATGTTTTATTTTTTCTATGATTTGAACTTTTGTTGCGTTTATTTTTTCCTCATTATTATGTAAATAAGAAATAGCCCCCATCATAAAATCTGCTAATTGCATTAAAATGCTTTCGTGAGATCTAATATTTTGAACGTTTCGAAAGACGCCAAATTTTGCATTTAATATTTCCTTTAGCTTATTGACTTTATTTGCACTTAATGTGTCTTTAATATCTAAGTACACATTGTAAGTATAAAGACTATTTAGATTATGGTTTAGTAGGTAGTAATACATTGTGTAATAGAAATCATCATAGCTTTTACTATGTTCATCACAATTAATCTTTGCTTTATCAACACCTATAGCTCTAAACCTTAAATCTGTCGCGAAAAAATAATCAACTAAATCAGAATAGAAATGAATTTTTGATTTAGATACTGATGTCCATTTTATTTCAGCAAAAAAATTGTGTTTTTTTTTAATCTCGTTTATTTTTTCGGTATGAAGTTTCACTTGGTTATAAGGAGAGCTAATTTTCCCTAAAAACATGTAAGGCTTATGGTCATTTTCAATGTGACAGCTTTCGTCACAATAGATATTGTAGGTTTTTTTTTCCATAGATTATTGCGGGGAAATGCAGACAAAGGTAGATATTGAAATTACAAATAATCAAAAATTATAGTCACCCCAGCTCGGCGTAGTCTTCCTGACTACGTCGTACCCGGTAAGGCATCCTCCAGAATGCCGTCTTTACTCACGCTCATATAGCATTCTAATAACACACCCTTACAATATCGTATAGCTCCCGCTTGCGTCAAAAAAGAACTGGGCATACACGGTGCGGTATAGGTAAACGGTATCCCCTTCGGAGTAGCTATTAAAAGTATCTGCATCTACCTCGTGGTGTATATGGTCGGGATTATCAATTTTAAAGTAGTACTTACCATTCACCTCAAAATACTCCTTCTGTAGTATTTCATAGGGTACCATTTCTTTCACTCCGGACTGTATGTCTTTAACATAGCAGTGTACAGTTTTCATGTACACCCAAATACCACTTACGATAACGATTGATTCAAGAAAAAATTCGCCAAAAAGTAATAAGACCATTTGGGTGATGTGATAGCTGCCAATATTATATTCATAATATTTGTCCCAGTTGGTATGTCCGCGCGGCGGCATACGGTAAAGCCCTTTAAACACTGAAATTGCAGCTATAACTATTAAAACTGCGTAGGCTTTCAATAGCCGGGGACGCCTGGTATCAACAATTGTTTGCAGCAGCTGAATATCATCTTTGTCGAGCGGCTCGGTTTGTAGTGTGGTAATAGGTGAAGGCATATATCAATCAATGTAGGGGTAAATGTAATACGGAAGCTTCACAAAACATATCCACACACTACCATCCCCTCCTAACACCCACCCAGCAAATCCAGCCACGTAAACTGCTACATAAATTGTGAATATAATAGCAACACACCTATTAATCAAGGTATTACCTTGTACCAGGGCTATAACGGGTAATTGGCTTTTACAGCCCTATGCAGTGCCGAACGAAGGCTACCTCCTAATTGGATTTTGCCAGATGAGTTTTTTTAGCGCCAATCGGGCATTTTGATTAAAACCCTTTCCTGCGGCTGGTTTCAGCCTAAAACAGGAATGCCCGGTACCGGGCATTGTCGGGCATAAATCGGGCATTTTAGGTGTATAGGTATTGTGTCTGATTGGTGAAACAGACTTGTATGATTAGATTACCGTAACTTTAGCGTAGAGAAAAAAGTACTGAGCATGGAAGCATTAATTATTAAACCTGCAAATGATGAAGAGGCTGCTTTACTAAAAAGCCTGGTAAAGAAAATGAAGGTAAAATATACTGTTATTAGTGATGAAGAAAAGCAGGACTATGGTTTGGCGCTTGCTATGCTTGCAGCTAAAAATAGCAAGCCAGTAAGCGAAGCAAGCATTATGAAAAAATTAAATAAATAATGCAGGTCGCTTATCTTAAAGTTTTAGTAAAGACCTGGATAAACTGAAAGATGCGGATGTGAAATGTGCCCTATTAGATGTAATTGACGAAGTAAAACTTGCTGGCAATTTACGAGAACTCAAAAGCCTGAAAAAACTAAAAGGATTCAAAAATTATTATAGGATAAGGGTAGGGGATTATCGACTGGGGTTTTCATATGATGATCAGACGATATTTTTTATAAGATTTTTATCGCGAAAGGATATTTATAAGTTTTTCCCGTAGGTTCGCGCATCTTTGTTTTTAGCGGCTGACCTGCATAGCGGCGACTTCATAACTCACCAAAGCAATTATGAGGGATACCGCCCGATGTTTTTTTAGCGCCAATCGGACATTTTTATGAGAACCCTTTCCTGTGGCGGTTTTCAGGAAAAAACAAGAATACCCGGTACCGGGCATTGTCGGGCATAAATCGGGCATTTTAGGTGTATTTCGGGCATTTTTGCTGGTTCATTCACCTGCATTTCCTCCCTGTTACCGCATTCCCCACATTGCCCTGCATTTCGTAACTTTGCAGCCGCAGTATATTCAATAAATAATAAAGCATGTATTCTCCCACCAATAAAGTACGTATAGTTACAGCGGCCTCCTTGTTCGATGGCCACGATGCCTCTATCAACATCATGCGCCGCGTTATGCAGAGCAGTGGTGTGGAGGTGATACACCTGGGCCACGACCGCAGTGTGCAGGAAGTGGTGGACTGTGCCATACAGGAAGATGCTAACGCCATAGCCATAACCAGTTACCAGGGCGGCCACGTGGAGTACTTTAAGTACATGTACGACCTGCTGAAGGAGAACGGCTGCAGCCACATAAAAATATTTGGCGGCGGCGGCGGTGTAATACTGCCTACCGAAATAGCCGAGCTGCACGAGTACGGTATCGCCCGTATATACAGTCCGGACGATGGCCGCAGCATGGGCCTGCAGGGCATGATAGACGACCTGATACAACAGAGCGACTACCCAACGGGCAATCGCCTGAATGGTGAAGTGGGCCATATACCAGAGCGCGATGTAAAGAGTATAGCCCGCCTTATAAGTGCAGCAGAAAATTACCCAACCCTGCCTGAAACAATTGCGGCGTTGGCTAACATAAAACAAAAGGCTGAAGGCAGCCACACACCAGTACTAGGTATAACCGGTACGGGTGGCGCAGGTAAAAGCAGCCTGGTAGATGAGCTGGTGCGCAGGTTCCTTACCGACTTTAAGGATAAACATATAGGCATAATAAGCGTGGACCCTACCAAGAAGAAAACGGGTGGTGCACTGCTGGGCGACCGCATACGCATGAATGCCATACGCAACCCACGGGTATATATGCGCAGCATGGCTACGCGCCAAAGCAACCTGGCGGTGAGCAAGTACATACACGATGCGGTAAACATTTTGAAGGCAGCGAAGTACGACCTTATTATACTGGAAACATCGGGCATTGGCCAGAGCGATACGCAGATAACCGACTACAGCGACATGAGCATGTACGTGATGACGCCGGAATATGGCGCTGCCACACAGCTGGAGAAGATAGACATGCTGGACTTTGCTGATATAGTGGTGATCAACAAGTTTGACAAACGCGGTGCACTGGATGCCCTGCGCGATGTGAAGAAACAGTATCAGCGCAACCACAAACTGTTTGGCCAGGACCCGGAAACCATGCCGGTATATGGCAGCATAGCCAGCCAGTTTAACGACCCGGGTACCAACAACCTGTACAAGGGTATGATGGACATACTGAACAAGAAGACCAATGCGGGTTTGGAATCGCACTTCGTGATCAGTAACGAGATGAGCGAGAAGATATACATCATTCCGCCGGCCCGTGTGCGCTACCTGAGCGAAATAACGGAGAACAACCGCAAGTATGACAAGTGGGCCGTGGACCAGGCCAAGGTGGCGCAGCGATTGTTTGGTATAAAGAGCACTATAGAAACATTGCAGAAGAGCGATGTGGAAGATAAAGACCGCCTGATAAAAACCCTGCAGGAAGTATATGCCAAGCATGAGCTGGACCTGGACGCCAAGAACAACCACCTTTTAAAAACGTGGGAAGAGAAGAAGGCCCAGTACACCGGCGACTACTACACCTACAAGGTGCGCGACAAGGAAATAAAAATAAAGACACATACCGAAAGCCTGAGCCACCTGCAAATAAGCAAGGTAAGTGTACCGCGCTTTGAGGCATGGGGCGAGATACTGAAGTGGGCACTTACAGAGAACTTCCCGGGTGAGTTTCCGTATGCTGCGGGTATATACCCGTTCAAGCGTGAGGGTGAAGACCCTGCACGTATGTTTGCGGGTGAGGGTGGCCCTGAGCGTACCAACAAGCGTTTCCATTATGTGAGCATGGGCCTGCCTGCAAAGAGGTTGAGTACCGCTTTTGACAGTGTGACCCTGTACGGACAAGACCCTGAACACAGACCAGATATTTATGGTAAAATAGGCAACTCGGGCGTGAGCGTTTGCTGCCTTGATGATGCCAAGAAACTATATAGCGGCTTCAACCTGGCCGACCCTAAAACGTCGGTATCTATGACCATCAACGGGCCGGCGCCAACTATTACTGCCTTCTTTATGAATGCAGCCATAGACCAGCAGTGCGAGTTGTATATAAAGGCGCATGGACTGGAAGAAGAAACCAACAAGAAGATAGACGCTATATACAAAGACAAGGGCATAGCAAGACCAACTTACGATGCTTCGGTTTACGGTGGACAAAAAGGTACACTACCCGAAACTAATGACGGGCTGGGCCTGATGCTGCTGGGCGTAACCGGCGACCAGGTACTGCCTGCAGATGTATATGCTAAAATAAAGGCCGATACATTGAAATCTGTACGTGGCACGGTACAGGCCGATATACTGAAGGAAGACCAGGCACAGAATACCTGCATCTTCAGCACAGAGTTTTCGCTAAGGGTGATGGGCGATGTGCAGCAGTACTTTATAAATGAAGGGGTACGTAACTTTTACTCGGTGAGTATCAGTGGGTATCATATTGCAGAGGCAGGCGCTAACCCAATTAGCCAGTTGGCGTTTACTTTGTCGAACGGGTTTACTTTTGTGGAGTACTACCTCAGTAGGGGTATGCATATAGATGATTTCGCACCGAACCTGTCGTTCTTCTTCAGCAATGGGGTAGATCCTGAATACAGTGTTATAGGTCGTGTTGCCCGCCGCATATGGAGCAAGGCCATGAAGTTTAAATATGGTGGTAACGAACGCTCACAAATGCTGAAGTACCACATACAGACATCGGGTCGCAGCCTGCACGCACAGGAAATTGACTTTAACGATATACGCACAACGCTACAGGCGCTGTATGCCATATACGATAACTGTAACAGCTTGCACACCAACGCATACGACGAGGCCATAACCACACCTACAGAAGAGAGTGTGCGCAGGGCAATGGCTATACAGCTTATCATTAATAAAGAGTTGGGGCTTGCCAAGAACGAGAACCCGATACAAGGTGCATTTATAATAGAAGAACTGACCGACCTGGTGGAAGCAGCTATCATGGCCGAGTTTGACCGTATAACAGAACGCGGTGGTGTGCTTGGCGCTATGGAAACTATGTACCAGCGCGGTAAGATACAGGAAGAAAGCCTGTACTACGAAACATTGAAACACACAGGCGAGTTCCCGATAATTGGTGTAAATACTTTCTTGAGTGCAAAGGGCTCACCAACAGTGATACCGCAAGAAGTGATACGCTCCACAACAGACGAAAAAGAATTCCAGATAAGCACCGTGCAGAACCTATGGAAGCGCAGCGAAGGTAAGGGGCATGAAATGCTGCATCAGCTACAGCAAAAAGCTATACACAACAGTAACGTGTTTGAAGAACTAATGGAGACGGTGAAATATTGCTCACTGGGCCAGATAACTAAGGCGCTGTTTGAGGTTGGGGGACAGTATAGGAGAAATATGTAGAGACACTTATCTATGCAGGTTGGTAGCAATGCCGACCTGCATTTCTATTTTAGATAGATTGTATCCGGTACTTTTTGCCCACAATGGCAGACAAAAGAAAAAGGATAATTAGTATGACAATGCTTCCCTTCATGATTAAAAGCTTACTACAAATATAAAAATAATATTTTTTTGTAAAGGTAGTTGCTCTATAATTTATTTCAAGGTAGGGTTACCCCTTATTTTTAGACTTTAATAGTGGGAGGTCATTTGGTAAAAAAACGAGAGGGTATTCATCTGAATACCCTCTCGTTTTTTATGCGTTTGTTATCTATTTATTTTACCGTAAACTTCATGGAGCTTGTTGCACCATCTATAGTAAGGTGCAGCATGTACATACCACTTGCTATGCCGACAGGCAGTGTTAACTGTTTACTGAATGCATTGCCTGTAAGGGATATAGCATCTGTAAATATGGTTTGTCCCAGCATGTTAAGCACATATACTTTTACTTCCTGTTCGCTGTGAGCAGCAGCTACAGCACCCTTTATGGTAAAAGTACCATTGTTTGGATTAGGATAGAAATCTGTAGTTGCAATAGTACCACCGATATTACTAATACCCTCCGTAACCTTTACAGATACCGGGCTCGCTGATATTGTAGCCGGACTTACACATGGCATGTTACTGGTCATCGTAAGGCCTATAATATCGTTGTTGGCAAGTGCTGAGGTAGTATATGTAGCACTTGTAGCACCACTGATGGGCACACTGTTGAGTGTCCATTGGTAGGTAGGCATATTACCGCCATTAATAGGAGCAGCAGTAAATGTTACCGATGTGCCTGCTGTAATGTTGGTACCAGGGGTAGCCGTGATAGAGACTGTTGGAACTGATGGTGGATTTACCGTTACAGGAATGGCACTGCTTGTAGCGCTTGGCACAGAAAGACAAAGTGCACTGCTTGTAATAACGCAGGAGATATGATCATTGTTGGCAAGTGCTGATGAGGTGTACACACTATCGGTACCACCGGGGATGTTTACCCCATTCTTCAACCACCTAAAGCCGGGTGCATTGCCACCGTTTACACTGTGGGCGTAAAACGTTATTGGTGTGCCGCCGCATATGCTGTCTGCAGTGGCTGCTATAGAAATGGATGGGGTTACAATAGGCTGTATCAGCACAACAACGGGCTTGCTGATGCAAGGTATAGCGCACTGCGCTGAAGTATTGGTAACGATACAGGTTATGGAGTCGCCGGCAACAGGGATGGGAAGGATCAAAGTATCGGCAGTGGCGCCCGGTATAGTCACCCCATTTTTCTGCCATTGGAAGGTAGCTGTAGTAGTACCATAGTAACCGAACTGGGAGTGTAGGGACCTGAAGATACCCGCGCTGCCCGCGCATATAGGCAAAGCATAAATACCAACGGTATCTACAGGGTGTTGTATTGGCGCTGCAACGCTTGCCTGGTAACCCCCACCGCCACTATATGTATCCCTGGTAAGAGGTACAGGCACGGTACAAGGAAAACTGCTGACCATTCTGCAGTTCACGGTATCCAGATCGGTATATGACGTTGCTATGAAAGTGATGCTTGTTGCACCGGGAATATCAACGCCGTTATGTACCCACTGATAGGTTGGCGATGTACCACCGTTTACCGGTGTAGCGGTGAAAATAGTTGAATCGCCAGGACAGTGGCCGTTAGGTGTTGCCACGGTAAGGTTTACATAGGAATTCTGGGTTGTAGTAATAGTCATCGTATCCAGGTTACTGTATGTAGTTGCCGGGCATGTGCCATTGCCAGTAACCAGGCAGTAAACGATATCGCGATTAGCTAATAAGTTGGTAGCATAGGAACTGCTTGTAGCGCCAGATATGATATTTGAGTTACGAACCCATTTGTATGTTGGTGAAGTACCGCCGCCTGTAACCACTACGTTAAATGTTACGGTACTATCAAAACAGGCACTGTTGTTACTGGTATTAGTTATAGTTGCGGCAGGACCATTGATGGCTATAGCCAGCGTATCGCTGATATATACAGGAGAGGTAGATCTGATACGTATTTTATGACCTGGGCTTGTGATGCTATTAATGTAATTGGGAATGGTGCCGGATAGCGGACTTATTGTTGATGAAAAGTTGATGGCCAGCGTGGTGGGCGTCAAAAAGCTACCCGATGTATCGGATAATTCAAGGTAAAAATTATTTGAAGAATTAAATGTTGTTGTAGCAGAAAAAGATACTGATATGCTACCACTCTCACAATAAGTGGTTGGGGTGCTCCCACCAATTGTTATAACACTACCGTAGCTAGTACTGAGTGCGAATAAAAGGACAAATAATGTTCCTAAGCTGTAAAGCGCTTTTTTCATGAGTTTATAAGTTTTGGGCGCAAAAGTATGTCTTTCACTTGCTGAAAGGCCAGGGCTATGTTATTTTTTTATTTTGATTTTTAAACGTATAAAACATTGGATATCTATAACATATAGCTTTTACCTATGCATGAATTTTTTGCGCTGTCCTTTTTAACTTTTTCTGTGTTAAACCATAATAGCAATGTGAGGTCATTAATAGAGGTATCCTGATATGATCTCTTAAATACCACATCATGAAAACAACGCTTCCACTTTTGGCACTTGCGGCGGTAGCTACGCTATTACTGTACAGCTGTAAAAAAACAAGTAATGCCCCGGCCACAACAACGCCGACAACTGATACCCTGTTTACAGTTACAGCGCTGAACAGCCCGGAAGCGGGACAGATATTTTTGTCGCTGGATAATGCCAGCAACGGGGTGTTGTTTGTGCTGGATCAAAATGGGCTTATACAGAAACGTGTGTCGCTGGGGCCAACTGTGGCTAACCTGCAGAAGTGGACCGTTAATGGGCAAGTACGCTATACTTATTCTCAAAGTGACGCGAATGGTTTCAAGATACCAGGCGTAAGCAACCTGCCGGGTTATGAAGTGGTGTGCGATAGTAATTTCAATGTATTGCAACGCATACAATTGAGCTCTTATGGTACACTGAATACATCGGAACAGAAAGATATAGACGGGCACGACTTTATACTGATAGACGACAACCACTACATAACAGAAACCTACTACGAAAAGACTGTAAATAATATACCATCATCACTGAATCCAGCAAGCACAGTGACTGTAGCTGCCATCATTATACAGGAAGTGCAAAACGGAAGTGTGATATGGCAATGGGATGGCACCAACTATCCTGAGTTTTATACGACCAGTGTTGAGGGCAACGGCTTCAGTGATTCAACGGTTGTGGCAGACTACATGCATCTGAATAGTATGTACATAGACCCACGGGATAATAACCTGATCTGCTCGTTCCGCAATATGGACCAGGTAATAAAAATAAACAGGCAAACAGGCGCTATTGTGTGGCGACTAGGTGGCAGTAACAGTGATTTTCCTATAACAAGCGACCAGCAGTTTTTGCGTCAGCATTGTGTGACGCTTACAGACAGTAATCAAACCCTGCTGGTGTTTGATGATGGTGAAGCAACACAACGTCCTTCTACGCGCATATTGGAGTTTAAACTGGATGAGACAGGCCATACCATTACATCGTACAAAGCATTTGCTGTACCAGAACCTTTTACAGGTTATGAAGGCTCGGTACAGAAACGTGGCGACACTTATTTTATTGGTGGTGGGACTGCTAATTATGTACTTGAGGTGAACTACAATACCAGTCAGAAATTGCTTGAAATTCAACAGAAGGAAACAAGCTATCGTGCTCTGAAATACTGATCATTTATACCTGGTTTATTATTTGCTTTTTAGGAACAAAGAATGCTGTCAATCCGATAAAGAACACAAATACGTTCCAGTAATTGTAACGGAAATCACGATCGTGCTGATATACCGGGAATTGAGACAACATGAAGAGTATGCCTGATAGTTGTACCATACTGTGTTTGAAATAGAAGTCGGCATGTTGCAGCTTATAGTAACGCATGAAAAAGTGGATACAGAGTACTGTATTCAGCAGTAGCCAAAACCAGGGATCGAAGAAGGGGGTGAATGCGAGCTTGTAATACAACCTATTGATGATGCGGGTAAACTTATTGTTGGTAGTGGTGAGGTGAAACGGATTTTCAGGCTCGTTCCATATACCTATGTTGTGGTACTCACTGTTGGTGAAGCGTTTTTTGATCCTTAAATAATAAAGAAAACCATCGCCCCTGTTTTCAAGATATAACATGGGTTCGCCCAACACTGCATGTTTCCAGGCATAGGTAACACATGCTGCAAGGGAGCTATCGGGTACCGGAATCATAGATGGACTATGGTCTTTGGGCCAATAGATATCATCGAACGTAGCCGGGTTGTATAGCCGCATTATGCGCGCTGCATTATAATACTTATAGCTGCTTATGCAGGGAGGCATATAATCCTTGCTGCTCAATTTAGTGATACCGGCAATGTCAAGTAGTTCCAGTTTATACTCGGGATAGGCACGTTCTGCGTTCAGGACTTTGTAGGTTGTTGTATAATATCCTGCAAATGCGAGTATGCAAATGACCAGCGCAGCAATAAGGTTTATAAGAACACCTTTTTTAGGGGTAAAGTAGTAGTATGTATAAAGTAATATCAAGGGCAGGATGGCTATAATACAGTTCATTCTTAAGAAGGCAGCATATACCAATAACAGCAATCCTATCCATTTTGCCAGCTTGTTTTGAGTTGGTGTTTTGTCTGTTATAACGATGATTGCTGCTGTGCCACATGCAAGGGCAAAGTGGCTATCCTTCATTATATACTGGGCTATAAACAAAAAGAAAATAGCGTAGAGATAGCCGGCAATAAATAAAAGATTGCTAAAGCCGGTACGTATTAATACCATCGCAACAAATAGCCAGTACCAGGCTACCTGGAAAAAGAAGATAGATTGCCAGGCGCCTGTGCATATATAGAGTAGCTTCCACAATAACGCTAGTATTGGTGAGTGCCAGTCGCTGTAGCTATTGGTCATCATTTCTGTATATTGTGCCCAGGTATCCATGCTATAAGAACCGGGATAGTAGATGTATAACGACCACACGAAACCAACTACAATCAGTAGCAGTTTAAGTATTGTGTTCTTATTATTGTACCATAGGGCAGGCTGCATGCAGAAGAAATTTAAACAGCGTAAATTAATGCTTAAATAGTACATTAGCCGCTACTAAAAATTTGTTGATGGTTAAAAAGTCACCATATCTTTTATTGTTTTCACTTGCCATTGTGCTCCATGCAACTGCACAAGATACACGCATGATACGAGGGGTAATTGTGGATAAGGATGGGCAAGGACTACCCTATGTGAGTATAGGTATTGTAAATACACCATATGGAACTGTAAGTGACGAAGGCGGAAATTATAAGATGCAGTTGCCTGCTACTGCGAAGGCTAAGGACTCACTAAAATTTTCCTGTATTGGCTATGATAGCAAGGCCGTTTTGGTAGGGAATATAGCCCGGGATTTTTTACCTGTGAAGATGGATATTGCGCCGACGTTATTGAGTGAGGTAGTAGTACGACCTGTGCATACGAAAATAAAGGTAATTGGTATTACCCACAAGAAGGGGATGATGGCTAATAATTTTGCCATTAGTGGTGAAGCAGGGCAGAACCTGGGGGCCGAGATAGGTGAACGATTTGAATTGGGAGGTAAACGAAATTTTCTAGATACGCTGAATGTATTTGTGAATACCAATAGTTTTGATACTGTAGCCTTCCGAATAAATATTTACAACATACAGAATGGTATGCCCGGCAAAAGTTTACTGGACCGGAATATATGGTTCACTTTGTTTAACCAGGGTAAAGGTTGGATAGCGTTGGATTTGAAACCATATCATCTTGTATTTGATGAAGATATTATTGTATCGCTGCAATGGATCCGTCATTCTCAAAAAGGAACTTCACTTTCGTTGCCTATAACTATACCCTCTTTTGGGCATGTACACTACTACAAGTTTGGCAGCCAGGGTGTATGGAAAAAATATGCTAACATAGCTACTTCTATGAACCTGAAGGTGGAACAGGAAATAAAGTAGTGTAAGTGCGTTTAGCTTTTATTTTGATGAAAATAGAAGATTGCGTATTGTTATAAAGCAAGAAAGCCAGGCAACGATAAACAAACTTATTGTTTAAAGTGCCTGGCTTGTTGTGTGTGTGAAACCTTATTGTTTTACAAACAATACATTGCCATCATCGGCAGTGCCGTTGTATAATTTCAGAACATAGTTACCTGTTGCATACTGGCTGGTATTGATGCTTTGAGCGCCTGTTTGCATATTGCCCTGTGCTACAATACGACCCGACATATCTATTATGGCGTATGCAGTTGCTTTGCCTTCTACATCGGGGTTATTTATGGTTATATGGTCTGTAGTCGGGTTAGGATATACTTGCCATATTTTTAAGGCCTGGGTAGTCTCAACACCTGTAGAACGGAACGTGTAAGTTGGGGCTGAAGTGACCTTATAGAATATAGTAGAGCCAGTACTTGAATAGTTTGCCCATGCCACTAGTACATTATAGGACCAATCATTAACGGGTGTGCTGATGGAATTAGTTGGCCCAGTTACGTTAAATGGTGCTGACAGGTTTACCTGGTAGTATTTGTTTGGTGGGGTTGCAATAGAAAGAGGGTGCATCCATTCTATTGGTTCCATAAACAAATCTTGTCCGGCTGAAGGGTTGAGGGTAAAGTGGGCTATATTGTAATTGGTGCTGTTTAAAGCGCCATAGGCTACAGAAGGATATGTACTATTGTATGGGCCAGGAGGAAAGCTTGGCGGGTTCACTACGCTGGAGACTGTAAAGTGTGTACCCAGTATAAGGTTATCGTAGCTTCTTACTTCTGTATTGCCAGCCAAATTGGTTGCTTGTGCCACCACCTTGTACTTTGATACAGTAGCGCTGCTATTCAGGAAGCGGTCATCGATAGCATCTATACGTGGCATGCGGATAGCGCTACTGGTGCTACCGGCATCCAGTACTGTAGTTGGACCTACAATAGTACCTGCAGTGTTCCATTCGGTATAATACAAGGTATTGCTTGTATTATCAATGTAGGTTATTAATGCGATATTGTTGACTGCACTACCAACTGTTCTTTCAATTGCAGCAACATCGCCTTCTACTCCCGGGCCTATATATACACAGCTTGAGGCAGGTATTACAGCAGGTGGTGCATTTAACGTGCTAGCTGCTGCATACATCGACGAAGTTCCGTTGGTCCACGCTATTACAAATTTGTTGGCGAAAGGGAAACCAGTAGGACCTGTATTGCTGGCCTCAGAGATCAGGTCAATATGTACATTGAAGCCAATAGATGCCACTATTGTGCTCCCTGCCGGTGTTACCGTAAAAATGCCTACACCTGTATAGTGCACTTTGTAATAATCTATTTCTGGATTGTTAGCACTGTTGGAGTAAGCTGCTGCCACTATATAATCGGTAAGCGGTGCGGCAAGACTATTGCCTATTACAATATCGGGCGATACCATTGGATTGGACATAGGAGCCGGTATGAAAAAAGTGCCGGCTGGGTTTAAAAGATCTGTAATAAGAACACCACCTGGATTAGGGTTACCATAAAAATTGCAGGCAAATAAAGTGCCCGGTGACTGTATGTTACCATACGATATCATGGCAGTGTTGAGAAACGAGATGTTTGTGGAGCTTACAAGCCAGGTATTATCTGGTTTGGTAGCTGGGACATACGTTTGGGCAATTGCAGTTTGGGCAACCATGGAACCTGCCACTAGTGCACAAAGAACTTTAAACTTCATTAATAACGGTTTGTTTTTCCTTTCCATTTTTTTTAGTTTTAAACTGTTAATGAAATGTTATTAATGAAAATTACGCATTTAATGTTTAAAAACAAGGGATTAAAACTATAATTATTATAGATAATTGCTATTCGATTAATGATTTATAAAATCATATATAACTTGTTGTTTGATTGATATTCGTATTAGTAAAAAATAATTAATTACAGAAAATAATTATGCTTATAGAAGTTATTCCTCTGAAAGGTTAATAAACGGTCTTAACTTAATTTACTGTTTAAAAAAGTTGAATGAGGCTGTGTAGAGGGAGGGACTTCGATCTAAAATTATATATCGATTAAAAATAGCCCTCTATATATTTTTTAATTATCTTCATGCTATTTAACCATCTATAAAACCTCTATCATGTCCAAAACCTTATGCATTTCGTTATTAACAATGATCTTGTTGGTAGGGTATAATACTATTTATGCCAGCCACATTGCAGGCGGTGAACTAAGCTACATGTGCTATTGTAAAATACAGCCACCGTGTGGTGTAATGGGATAAGTTTCCCATAAATTTTATAGAGACACAAGTTAAATAGCTTATTTATTTTTTGTGCTGATTGACACAATTTAATAACCCTCTTGTCGTTAATAATGGTAATGTCAACTACGGCTTTGATGGATAATAACATTGTAACCTGTAAATAAGTATAGTTATTACGCTTGCGTAATTAAAATAATTAGGTGTATTTTATTTTAAATATACCCCGCATTATTGAAAAATGATACGTCTTATAAATTAACCAAACCAATTTAATTATGTGAACAGACTAGCCTGAAACCCCTACAGAGTTATCAACCTTATTCTATCATAAAATCCTATCAAAATGTCACATACTTCAAACGAAGTATTAGGCTCGAAATACCCGAAACGAGCGCTAATAATAGGTGCAGGCCCGGCCGGCCTCACCGCAGCATATGAATTGCTTAAGAGAACAGGTATCCAGCCTATTATCCTCGAAAAATCCCAGTACACAGGCGGCATCTCAAAGACTGTTAATTACAAAGGCAACCGCATAGATATAGGCGGTCATCGCTTCTTTTCAAAATCGGACCGGGTAATGGACTGGTGGATGAACATAATGCCAATAGAAGCGACTAATGAAGAGCAATTAACTATCAGCTATCAAAATAAAAGCCGCTCCATTGGCAGCGATGCTTGTAGCAATGGAGTAGCCGAGGATAATGTGATGCTGGTACGGTCGCGCCTATCACGTATCTACTACATGAAAAAATTCTTTGATTATCCTATTGCATTGTCAGCCTCTACAATGAAGAATTTAGGTGTTGCAAAAATGTTCAAGATCGGGGTTTCTTACATTGGTTCGCAACTGAAGCCGATCAAGCATGAAAGATCGCTGGAAGATTTTTTTATCAACCGTTTTGGTATGGAGCTTTATCAAACTTTCTTTAAAGACTATACAGAGAAGGTGTGGGGAGTGCCCTGCAACAAGATATCGCCCGAATGGGGCAAGCAGCGTATAAAGAAGTTGAATGTAGGTAAAGCGCTTCTGCATTCCATAAAGAAGAAAGCAATGGTAAAGGATAATACTATTGCGCAAAAAGATACAGACACCAGCCTTATAGAACGTTTCCTTTATCCTAAACTAGGGCCCGGGCAGCTGTGGGAACTGGTGGCTAAAGAGATACAGCAAATGGGTGGAATTATACACCACAACTGTGCAGTGGAAAAAATAGAACACAGCAATAATACTGTAACCACCGTGCATGTACTTAATAAAGAAACAGGTGAAAGTGAGCGGTATGAAGCTGATTATTTCTTTTCTACCATGCCAGTGAAAGACCTGATAGGCGGCATGTGCCCGGCAGCACCGCCCCATATAAGAACAATAGCAGATGGCCTGGTTTACCGTGATTTTATGACAGTTGGTTTGTTGTTGAAACGGCTGGCTGTTACAGACGAAAAGGAAGCCAACCAGCGCATAAAAGATAACTGGATATACATACAGGAAAGTGAGGTGAAAATAGGGCGTTTGCAGATATTTAATAACTGGAGTCCCTACATGGTAAAAGATGCTGAAAATGTGTGGATAGGGCTTGAGTATTTCTGCTTTAAAGATCATGGCCTTTGGAATATGCCAGACCAGGAATTCATCAATTTTGCCATTGACGAATTGGTAAGGATCAAGATCATTGACAAGGAAGATGTGCTTGACAGTACGCTGTTAAGAGAAGAGAAAACATACCCCGCTTACTTTGGTACATACGATCAGTTTGACGAGGTAAAGGAACATGTAAATAGTTTTAGCAATCTTTTTCTGATAGGACGAAATGGCATGCATAAGTACAATAATTCGGACCACTCTATGCTTACCGCTATGACTGCAGTGGACAATATCATTGCCGGTGTAGAAAGCAAGGAAAATATATGGGATATAAATACAGAACAGGAATACCATGAAAAAAAATAAGAGCAGAGCTACATTACCAGCCGCGAAAAGTGATGGTGTATCTGTAAAGCATAAGGCAACAAGCAAAAGTGCACATGCAAGTAAGATTTACCTGATCAATAAAGATGCATTATTGTTTTCGGGTATTGCGTTGGTATTATTCCTTATTATAAGGCATTTTTTCCCCGTGCCGGATCTGATACCTGACTCGAGGGGGTATATTCTTGGCGCTATTACAGATAGTGAGGTGGGGTACCGGCCAATGGGTATATGTGTGGCACTTGCCAGAATACACCAGCTAGATCCCTCGATCGAGATGGTTGCCTACTGCCAATTCTTTCTACATGTAATGAGCGCCCTAACGTTGAGCCATGCCTTCCTGATCAATTTTAATTTTAGTGTGGCATGGCGGAGAATACTGTATGCTGTTTTGCTGCTCAATCCTATTCTCTTGCATTTATGCAATGCCATTTTTTCAGACTCGCTGTTCATCAGTTTGAATATTTTGTGGGTGGCTTTCTTTTTATATCTTATCAGGAAGCCCAATTGGCTGGTATTGGCTTCACTTCTCTTATTGTTATGGTGCTCTATGTTTGTCAGGTACAATGCTTTAGCATATCCCCTTGTTATAGCATTGGGGCTATTGTTTGTAAGTAATAAAATGATGAGGTGGACTGGCATTGCCGTGAGCTTTGCTATTGCTGCTGTATTTTATATTACTGTAACAAACAAGATGGATGCCATAACCAATTGTAAAGTACTATCGGGCTTCAGTGGCTGGCAACTGGCAACAAATGCTATGACGTTTTACAAAGTGAAACCCCGTGCGCCTATAGTTAGTAATGACCCGCAATTAATAGCACTTGACTATAATAGCAGGAAATATATAGATACTATGGCAAGCAAAAATGCTGACTATAGAAAAGGACCTGCGATGGATTTTTTGTGGGGAAGCGAGGCACCTTTTAAACGATTTGAATACATATTCGCTTCCCGAACCCACGCTACCGATATTTTTGCGAATTGGGTAGCTGTATCGGTAGTACTGAATAAATATGGCGCCCTTTTGATCAAACAATATCCGTTCGATTTTTTTCAATATTACTTGATGCCTAACATAGGAGCTTATTTTTTTCCTGATATGGAAGTGCTTGGCAAATACAATACGGTAAGTGTAAAACTGATACCCGCTTTACAGCAATGGTATGACCTGCCAGAGCAAATACAAAATGGATATGTGGATGCGCCGGGTATATACAATAAACCGGGGCAATACCTGTATTCTTTCCTGTCGTTGGCTTTTGTTGGGATGTGTATAGCCTGGTGGGTGAACAGGAAAAAATGGGTATTACCTCCCGACACGCAAAAAGTGCTATTTGTGATCATTATTTTCTGGGTATGCAAAACGGGGTTTGATATATTGGCTGCCCCCTGCGTGCTGCGCTACGAGGTGATGCTGGCATCTATATTATGTGGGCCTGTATTGATATTTACACAGGTAATAATTACCAGACGGGTGAAGGAAAGGCAGCTGAAGGATTTACAACCAGCCAGCCAGCACAAATAGTAATGCAACTATAGCGGGCACAGCCTGTATGAAAAATATTTTCCGACTTACAGTAGCGCCATAAATGCCTGCTATTATAACGCAGGCTAAGAAGAATATGGATACATTGTTTTTCCAAACTTCATCTGAAATAAAAAATGTCCAAATTAAGCCGGCAGCTAAGAAGCCGTTGTACAATCCCTGATTGGCAGCAAGACCTTTGGTTGGCTTGAACAAATCGTCTGCCAGTGCATTTTTAAAACTCCGTTTGCCTGCAGTTTCCCAGGCAAACATTTCCATCCATAGAATATACAGATGCTCAACAGCAACCAGCCCGATCAAGATCTTTGCTATTACTCCCATTGTTTTTGAGTTTTATTGTTCGCGGTTATGTGGTATTGTTAACCTTTAGAAAATTACTCGATTTGTCTGATATAATGGTAACCAGTAATTGGCTAATGATGTTAATGACCTGTTTGTTGAGTGATAGAGTGTGCTTTTAAGCTATCGTTGTGCGCCAGTTCAGCTAGCCCTGCAAGAGTGTACATGCTTCCACGTTCGTTGTATTAAGCGTTCGGTGATCTGTGGAACAGGGCAGGTATTTATGGAATCTTTGGTTAGTGTAATGAGAAAATGTATGCTAGCATGGGCACATGCAGTGGGTAGGGATAATAAGGCTGCATTTGCCATGGATATATAAACTTGGCTACAGTGAGACAGATGCCCAGTGAAAGCGCCCAAACACAAATATTTAGCTCTCGCAAGCTCCAGAGTATGCCGAATTGGTGGTTTTTTGCTGTTTTTGGAAAAATAATTTTAGTTTTTTTCAATAGCGACCCAATTTTTTTTGAAATAGCTACGTCTATATAGGTGTAGCTGCATGCGTACCGGTACAAAGCAGCAAAAAATAGTTTCATGCTTAAATATTATTACTAGTATGATGAACACTATAAAAAACTATCGCTATCGTATTACTTTCTATACCCCAACAGGCATAAAACGTTACGAAAAAACAGCACCCAAATTGCCACTGCACCTATTGTTTTATGCTATAACGAGTGCGAGTTGCATAGAGTGCAATTAAAAAAAATGAGGAATGAAGCAGGAAATTAGCTAATATTATGTAACACAATTACCATCATGCCCGCATATTCTGAACAGGAAATAATAGCCGGGTGCAGGGATAAAAACCGCACAGTGCAGGAGCATCTGTATAAGATATACTACAGTATGTTTCTGAAAGTGTGTGCACGCTACGCAAAAGATATGGAAGATGCGGAGCAACTACTGAATGATGGGTTCCTGAAAATATTCAATAATGTATCCAAGTTTGCGAATCAAGGCTCTTTTGAGGGCTGGATGCGCCGCATAATGGTAAATACCTGCCTGGACTACCTACGTACCAAGGATCTGAAGCAAAGTATGATCATGCATGTAAACTCTGTACCGCCGGAAGACAACATTACATCGTCGGTAGGTAATACAGGGCTTGAGAACATGGAATTTAAGGAGCTGGTAAGCGTGATACAGTCGCTGCCTGTAATGACCAGAACTGTATTTAATTTGTTTGTGTTTGAGGGCTACAATCATGCAGAGATAGCGGCCCAGTTTAAAATAAGTGAAAAGACTTCGCAATGGCATGTGCACCAGGCGCGAAGTTTGTTACAAAAAAAATTAAAAAAAAGTGATCCGTTAAAGGTGAATTATGAAAGCAAGAGCATTTGACGAACTGATCAAGTCGAAATACGATCAGGGCGACTTCGCATACAATCCCAAAAACTGGGACCGGCTTGCGGAGCAACTGGACAAAAAGCCGAATAAAAGCAAGATGCTTTTATGGTTGCCAATGGCTGCCATAGTATCTTTTAGCTCCATAGCAGCGTCGCTGGCTATGATCATATCGCTGCCCGCCCTTGTACACCACAAGGCTGAGCCTGCTGTTGCCGCTATGCACAAACCGGCTGCACAAAAAAGTACTTATGTTGCCCCTGCGGTTCCTGCTAACCGATCTAACACACTGCCTTATAACTATACTGCTTACGTACCTAAAAATATAACTGTAACGCACAAACCATCTAATCCTTTTGAAAACCTGTTTTTAGGCGCACACAACCGCCAACTGTTGCAAAACAATATAAATAAAAATCTGCACCTTGCTGAAACCATGCTGAAGGGTGGTGTGCTTGATGAAGTACCTGAAACACGCCAAGCAGTTGCCAATTCTTTTGCCTATAGCGATAGGCTGTACGAACCCGAAGAACAGAAGAGCAATACACCAAGATCTTCTATTAGTGTATTGGGTGGCATTAATCATGGTAACCAGTCGGCAGGATACACCCTTGGTGTAACAGCTAAGACCATGATCAGTGAAAAGATGTATATAGAAGGTGATGTGGCTTTTGTAAACAACAGCAATGCAGGTAAAACAGAATACACGGTAAGTACACTAACGCCTACCGCCAAACTGGCTGCCACTGCAAAGCAACTAAGCATACCTGGTGGAGATGATGCACAACCTGTGCAAACTATGGCTACGAAAGCTGCCAGCTTTGGTATTTACTATGCCCAGTTTACCCCAACTGTAGGATACAATGTACATAAGCGTATATCTGTAGGTGTGGGTGCAGATATGCAGCAACTGTTACAAAACACAGCAAATGCTACCGCCGATGTAACTACAGACAAACTAGTACCGCAGTTTGATATGGGCCTTGTAGGCAAAACTGAATACACCCTTACCAACCGCATAAAAGCAGGCCTATTCTACCGCCGTGGTATTACCAATATAGTAATGCCGTACGACAAGTACCTGGACCGCAACTATATGCAGTTGCAAGTGAAGTACACTATATTTAATAAATAGGCTAGTAGTATAAAGACTAGAATGACAACGGCCCGGAGATCCGGGCCGTTGTCATTCTAAGCATATCTATTGTTTACCCCACTGTATAATAAACACATGTAGTTATAAAGTCGCGCAGGTAGGGTATCCATGTAATGGGTGCCCATTGCTTGCGGGGCTGCAGGCCAAACTTGTATTTGTATATGGGGTTGATGAGATAATGTTGTTTGTTCAGCACCTTTAGGTTACTTTTTTTAAGGATGCGCTCGAAACGTTCTATGGTGATCTGAGTGTCTTTTATTTCGCCTAATTCTTTCAACACGCCTTCATTCTCGCCGGCTAGTTTGAGGATACCTTTGTATAGGAAGTTGGGCAGTATGTGGTACCAGGGCAGCATGCTGGTGATCTTCTTTTCGCAGATCTGTTGGTGGCCGCCAAATGGCATGTACCATGGCGGGAACCCAAAATATATTTGCCCACCCGTTTTTAGGAAATTTTTGAGGTAGGGTATAAACTTTTCCTGGTCTGGTATGTGTTCTATGGCATCTTTTAGAATAATAACATCAAAGAAACCTTTGAACCGCTCCAGGAAATCTGCATCATAAACATTCTTGTATAAGAATTCCATTTTGCCAGCAGCTACTTCCTTTGCAGATATATCGTTCGCTATATCTATACGCAGGGGATTAAGATCCACTCCTACACAAATGCAGCCACGTTCGGCAAAAGGTATCAATACGCCACCTTCGCCACAACCTACTTCCAATACACGGGTACCACCATGCAAGGGCATTGTTTGTTCTATAAACGGCAATACATAAGACCGTGAATTGTCCACCTGCTGTTCAAACCTAATTTTCTCGTCAAGATGCTGCTTGAGGGCCAATGTTGCTTAATTATTTAAAGGTAAATATTATTCAATGTTTTGATCTGGCGTTCCCTGCAATATAGCAAGTTGTTTCTTAATACTCTCGTGGTGTATCACTTCGTACAAACTTATTATGAATTCGCGGGAAAGGTTTGATGGTCCATTTGCACGAGTAGTAAGGTTTTCAACTATTTCGCGCCAGCGTTCGGGCTGGTACACGGTCATGTTGGCTGCCTTTTTCAGAGCGCCTATTTCGCCGCTTATCTGCATGCGCCGGGCAACGAGGTCTATTATCTCAGTATCCAGGCTGTCCATCACCTGCCTTAGGTATTCCAGCTCCATGCCGTGGGTCATGTCGGCGCTGTATTCGTTCTTCAGTACCAGTTTTTTCAGCAGCTGTTCCAGGGCGGCTGGTGTTATTTGCTGGGCGGCATCGCTAAGTGCAGCATCGGGATGGGGATGCGTTTCAATCATCAACCCCTCAAAATGCAGGTCCATAGCACGCTGAGACATTTCAGCTACAGCATCTCTGCGGCCGGTTATATGGCTGGGATCGCAAAAAATGGATAGCTCAGGTTTCCGGCGTTTCAGTTCTATAGGTATGGGCCAGTTGGGGTGATTGCGGTTGCCACCAGGTGTATTGTACCCTGTGAAGCCCCGGTGTACACCGGCTATCTGGTTTATACCAGCATGTTCCAACCGCTCAATGGCGCCTTGCCACATATCTACATCCGGAGTGACTGGGTTTTTTACCATTACGGGTATATGTACACCCCTTAGTGCATCGGCTATGCGCTGCACCTGGAACGGATTAACGGTTGTGCGTGCGCCTATCCACAGCACATCTATGCCATATTTTAAGGCCAGCTCTACATGGATAGGTTCGGCCACTTCAACAGCTACAGGCAGCCAGTGGGTTTCTTTTACTTCCCTGAGCCATGCCAGCCCCTGTTCCCCAACACCTTCAAAAGAGCCTGGTTTGGTACGTGGCTTCCATACTCCTGCACGAAATAGATGTACGGGCAATTTTTGCAAAGCCGCTGCCGTTTCCATCACCTGTTCCCTTGATTCTGCACTGCAAGGCCCTGCTATCAAAAAAGGCCTGCGCCCTGATCTGAAAAAACTCATAAGGTGTAAAGATATATCATATTTCGCGGTGCTAAAGCTATGGTGATATATAAGAAATTGACTGTGCTATCTGGTAGTATTTATTCATCAACGTTACTGCCGAATAAAATGATTTGATCTTCAAAAACTACACTATTTCGTTAGCCGGCAATACCCACTATCTTTGCAGCAATGAAAAAATTGCCGTTACCACAAGAGTTGAAACGTGGCGCCGTGCTGCTGGTTGATAAACCCTACACATGGACATCGTTTGATGCGATACACAAACTAAAGATATCTATGCGCGCCAAAATAGGGCATGCAGGTACATTAGACCCTATGGCTACCGGACTGCTTATTTGCTGCACGGGCGAGATGACCAAGCAGATATCAGGCTACCAGCAATTGCCCAAAGAATATACCGGTATTATACACCTGGGAGCAGTGACCCCTACTTTTGACCTGGAAGGTACCCCTGAACAAGAAAAACCTGTTGACCATATAACGCCGGAGCAGATATATGCTGCCACGGCACAGTTTACCGGTGATATACTGCAAATGCCCCCCATACACTCTGCCATTAAAAAAGATGGTAAAAGGGCGTATGACCTGGCAAGAGCTGGAAAGGAAGTGGTACTAGATGCCCGTGCTATAACTATAGCTGAGTTTGAAATTACGGCTATACAAATGCCAGAAGTACATTTTAGAGTACTGTGCAGTACTGGTACCTATATACGAAGCCTGGCCAATGACTTTGGAGCTGCGCTTGGCTGTGGTGGCTACCTGCAGGCACTACGCAGAACCAAAATTGGCAATTTTAGCGTAGATGATGCTTTGACACCCGAGCAATGGATAACCTACTGGAAGGAAGCTAAAGCGGCAGCTACACAACTTAAAGAGGAAGGTGAAGATTTGAAGGAAAGCTAACACTAATCCAGCGTGTACCTATCTTCTGGCAGAAGATTGAGATCGATAGACTCCATACCAGCAATACCGTCTATAGAACCTCTGATATGGGTGGCGCTGAGCAATACTTTTTCCAGTTGCTTTTCGCGGCTCTTCCATATGCGTTCCATTTGGTCACGTTCTTTTATTAAAGACATTTTCATGCTCATAAAAGCTTCGCGTATGGCATCCCACTGGCCTGCAAACTCTGCACTGATGAGGTAGTTGTATAGCAGCGCCATCTTATCTCCCTTATTATCGTGGCTGGTGTGGGCGCTGTGTACCTGCACCACCAGGTCGCGTAGTACATGTATAAGCGCCTTTGCTTCGGTAAAGTTGCAAATCCATACCCCATCTTTCTGTCCGAAGTTGGGCATGTCTTTTGGCATGGCCTGGGTAACGATCACGGCAACATCAGCACCCAGCATACGGCTGTCGGCTTTCAGCTTTTCTATCCATTCGGGGCTGAAATCTTTGGTGCGCTTGCTCTCGTAAATGATCTTGCCGCATTCTTGCCCATAGTTATTGCGTACCGTTTGTATGCAATCGGCACCCTTTACACCCTTGCCTACCTCGCTAATGATATCGAAAGGGAAGGTGTGCTTTAATAATGCTTCCAGTGCCAGTTCCTGCACTTCGCCCTGTAGCTGCATACTGCCTTGTTCTGCCTTGCGGCGCATTTCTTCGGCTAGTTTGCGCTGGTCGTCCAGTTGTTTTTCCAGTTCTTTCAGGCGCATCTGATGATCGGCATCGCGCACTTTACTTTTCTCGTCCTCTTCTTTGCGTATCTGTTCGCTCAGGCGAGTGCGTTCTTCCATCAGCTTGCGTTGGGTGGCAACTTCCAGCTCGGCCTCGCGTGCCTGCAGGGCTTCCATTTTTTTCAGGAAGTCCATTTCGCGGTCGCGCGCTTCCTTTAGCTTATCGGCATTGACTTTATTAGTTTCTTCCAGCAATTTCAGCTTGTGCTCAAAGTCGGCCTGTGTGGTTACAGCCGCCTGCCGGTGTGCCTCCTCTTCTATTTTTTTTCGTTGCGATTCAAAATCGCGCTGTAGCTCAAGTGCACGGTTGTGGGCAGCCTTTTCGGCCTCCTGGTTTTGCTGCATCAATAGTATTTCGCGCTGCTTATATTGTTCTTCCCTTTTTTTTACCTCTTCTTCCCATCGGCCATTAAACTCCTTGCGCATGCTCTCTTTTATAGATTGCTCCAGCGCAGCTGTAGGTTCAAATTGCGTATTGCAATTGGGGCATGTAATAATATTAGTGTTCATATATTGATCTGACGTAAACTACCATTTACGAAGTTCGCAATTATGAAGAATATGCACGCTTGTTAATTTTGAGTATTTTCGGCGTACGCATGCTTTTGAAACTTACATTGCTGACCATTTTTACGTGCCTGTTGGCTACCGCTTTCGGGCAGGCGCCGCCAAAGGCTGTGCGCCACTATGAGCAGGCACTGGAATACAATGCCAAATGGAAAAAGGATGACGCCTGTAATGAGATGTGGAAAGCCATTGCCGAATACCCAGCCTATACCGATGCATACAGTGTACTGGGCGAATGGTACTATAAAATGCATAAATACACTACATCCAGCTTCATTTTTAACCAGGCAATGAAGAACTGCAAGAATGGATATGCAGCCTTTGCACGGCCGTATGCGCGCAGTTTGCTTTATGATAACCAACCAGATTCGGCACTGTATATTATCAGCGCCTATATGCCCGCCCAGAATAATGCGGAATGGAAGAAACTAGAGCAACAAGCCAATTTTGTGCGCAAGGCATTGCTGCACCCTGTGGCAGATACGCCAGTGAATATGGGGCCAAGAATAAATACTACCAGCCCTGAGATGTTCCCTTCTATATCGGCAGACTCGCTGACGTTTTACTTTACGCGGCGCCATAATAATATTGACGAAGATTTTTACTATGCATTGCCTGATAGCTGCGGAGGGTGGCACACTGCTAAAAATATGGGCGCCCCGTTGAATACACCCGACCAGGAATCGGCACAAATGGTGTCGGCAGATGGACACTACTTGTTTTTTACCCGTTGCGAGAACCGCAGTGAGAACGGATGGGGCCAAGGAGGCTGCGATCTGTACCTTGCTTACCGCAATGCAATAGATAGCCCATGGTCGGCACCGGAAAGTTTTGGCGCAACCATAAACACTCCTGATTACGAGGGTATGCCCTGCCTCTCTGCCGATAACCGAGAACTGTTTTTTGCCAGCAACCGCCCGGGAGGGTATGGTGGCTACGACCTGTATGTAGCCCGATTTGATAATGGCCTTTGGCTACCGCCGCAAAACCTGGGACCAACCATAAATACAGCAGGCAATGAAACTGCGCCCTACCTGCACATAGATAACCATACCCTGTACTTTACCAGCGACGGACATCCTGGTATGGGAGGTAAGGATATTTTTGTAACACGCCGGTATAATGACAGCATGTGGTCGCCGCCGTATAACATGGGCTACCCCATAAACAGCACAGGCGATGAGAACAGCGTAAGTGTGACGCTAGACGGTAGAAAAATGTACCTATCGTCAGATAAGAATGGTGTGGAAGGCGACTACGATATTTATGAATGTCCAATGCCCGAAGCGTACAAGCCATTACCGGTTTGTGCCCTGAAGGGGTATGTGTTTGACAGTATAAGCAAGGAAAAACTGAACTATGCCAGCATCTATATTAACGATGCGCAGACCGGGATGCCACTATACCACTTCTTGAGTAACAGAGGTGATGGCAGCTATATGATAACCCTGACAAAAGGCAAAAAATATGTGCTGCAAGCAGATAGGATAGGTTATACCGACCTGAGCGACACCCTGTACTTTAATAATGATACACTGCCTGGCCTGCTTAATGAGAACATTGCATTATTATCTCAAGACTATGTGAAACCTATAAATGACAGCCTGATAACTATAATAAACTTCCCGCTGAACAGCGCTACACTTACCGATAGTGACAAAGTAGCCATACAACAGGCGCTAAGCCCATGGCTGCTTGAAAAAGGAGTGGTGATCATGATAAATGGCTATACTGATAATACAGGTACACCTATGCTGAACGAACACCTATCTTATGTGCGCGCAGGCCTGGTAAAAACTGAGATACTCAAATATGGCATTGACGAGGCCATGATGAAAGCCCAGGGCTGGGGTGAAGCTAGCCCCATAAGTACCAACGATACGGAAGAGGGCAGGGATAAGAACAGAAGAGTGGAGGTGGTGATTAGGAGGTGAGGATTGTGGTGCTAGCTAAGTATTATTAATCTTTGACCCAACTACTCCACTTTATAATCCCGTTAACCTCACTACAGATGCCTACTCCATTCCCTTCGTAGGTTGCTAAGTGAAAATCAATTTTACTGTCACCTATTATCTCTTGCAGCTCGACAGAAGATGTCAAGCCCTCTGTGAATATTTTTTTTACTTCTTCTAGCTCTGCTAAGGCAAGCGGTTTATTTACAATATAATGCCGGCTAACAGCTGTGACATAAAAACTATCATTTTCTTTTCCGATAAATAAATCCCCAATTTTTGCGCCAATTCCATCTTTTAATAGAAGCAAAGCGTTTTTTAGGTCTGGCATTTCAGTTTGAATTATTGGTAAGTATTGTATGAGAATCCTGTGTTTGACTGATGCGAAAATATGATTAATATGCACTGCAACCTATGGCGTTGAAAATCACCCTTATTCACCAGATTATGAAGAAATTTAAATCAGTAATTACAGGCCACCTGGATATAATAGTAAGCAAATATGAAGAAGAGAATGATGGTGAAAAGGAATATTGGAATCAGGTTCAAATTCATGGTGACCCTGAAGGATTAATGTCTTTGGCTAATCTCTTATTAAAACTGGCTGATCTTGATCAAGAAAGTATAGTTGACCTTTCTGTTGGTGCTAGAGAACATTTCCATTTGCGGCCAAAGTTTGAATTATCAAATAGTTCAGAAGAGGTTGTTGTGGGGCGCCTTGACGCCAAAGGCACAGGTGCTTTTTATGATTGTTATATTCCAAAGTAGTACTAGGGATAGATATTTCAGTGATAACATCGTGCCATCTGCTTCATCTAGGTGTTGTAAGTTGTAATCGTCTGGCAGGATATTTTTGTCTTTAGAATTACAACATTAAATAAGCTATGAGCAAGCCACACATTATCTGAAGTACAAAACACATAAACGGCGGCTTTATGCCGAGTATTAAGAAATGTGTACAGTTATAAATCGTACTTTTTTCGAGGAAAGAAATTAAACAAACAATGAGGGGTGAACCTAAGTCCACCCCTTCATTTATACTATTATTTCGTTTTAAGCATTGCCTGCATACCTGTGTGCACGGTTTGCGTACACCTGCATTTCTCTCACTTTGGCAGCGGGTTTTATGTCTGCTACATGCTCGGCGGGATTGTAGAGCATGGCTGTACATAAACAGTTCTTACGGCCCTTGCTGGTAAGTATATCAAAGTTTACGCAGCTTTTACAACCTTCCCAAAAGGCATCGTCTTGTGGCAGCTCAGAATAAGTTACCGGTTCGTAACCCAGTTCGCTGTTTATTTTCATTACAGCAAGACCAGTAGTTAAACCGAATATCTGTGCATTTGGATATTTTTCACGACTCAGTTCAAATATCCTTTTCTTCACCATTTTGGCAACACCGGCCTGGCGGTAGTTTGGAGATACTATAAGACCAGAGTTAGACACAAACTGGTTGTTGTTCCATGCGCCTATATAACTAAAACCAGCCCAGTTACCGTCGGGTGCTATTACTATTACAGCATCACCTTCCATCATTTTGTGCTCCAGGTATTCGGGTTTCCTTTTAGATATACCAGTACCACGGGCCAAAGCTGATGTGTACATTTCGTCACAAATATCAGCTGCAAATCTTTTATGTGTTTCATCGGCTATTAAAGCCTTAAATCCGCTGTTGAGTTCTATTACTTTACCCTTGACGAGGGGAACATCCAATGAAGATGACATGGTCACTTTTCGTTTAGGATTACTGTAATTCAAAAGCGATGCCAAAGTGCGGGCATTAACAATATTTTTTGTTTTGGAAGGTTGTTTGAGCACTTCTATCTGCATATAGCTGCGTATATGAGATTAGGAAGGCTATCAAAATGATAAATGGCTATTATTATGAGAGGATATACCTAGCATAAAAGATTACGCCTATGCATTGGTATAAATAACCAACAGCACAGGCGTATTAAAATTATGTGGAATAATATATTACCCTTCCGGCACTATTCTCAACTTGGCAAAGTTCAGCATGATCTTTTTCTGACCATGGCCGCCGCTAAAATCTATTGTTGCTATGCGGTTGTTGGCACCACCTTCGATACCAGTTATTTTACCAAAGCCAAATTTCTGGTGTTCCACGGTCATGCCGGTGGTCATCAGGCTGGCGTCGTCTGGTTTAAAGTCGCTGGCGGGGTTGTGGGCGGGCGGTGCAGTTTGCGATAATTTATCGGCCAGCTTTTTGAGCGATGGCATCTTATCGAAAGACTGGTTGAGCATGTTGCCAAATGCATTCACAGAACCCCTTGCCTGGTTGGCCATACCGGTAAAGGAACGGTCGAGGTGGGCTTCCGGAATTTCTTCTATGAAACGGCTTGGATCATTCGATACCAGTTGGCCGAAACGGTAGCGGCTATTGGCATAGGTGATCCAAAGTTTGTGCTTTGCGCGTGTTATAGCCACATAGAACAAACGGCGTTCTTCTTCCAGGTCGGCACGGTCGTAAAGGCTCATAGAGCTTGGGAATAAATTTTCCTCAAGTCCTACCACAAATACACATGGGAACTCCAGTCCCTTTGCAGCATGTATGGTCATCAGCTTTACAGCATCTGCATCTTCATCCTCCTTACCTACATCGGTAAGCAAAGTGATTTGCTGCAGGTAGCTGCCCAGGCTTTTATCCTGCAATTCGCCTTCTTCATCAGGTGTTTCTGTAAATTCTTTTATACTGTTCAGCAGGGCTTGTATGTTCTCGTAACGCGCAAGGCCTTCCACACTCTTATCGTTATACAGTTCCTGTACCAGCCCCGTATGTTTGCCTACTGCAAATGCAACATCGTAAGCATTCATTTTGTGTGGCAGCGTCTGGAAGCTTTTAACCATAGTTACAAACCTTTCTATGGCTGCACCACCAGCCCCTTTGATGCCATGCATCTCGGGTTGCTCCAGTACTTCCCAAAAGGTTTTGCCACTGTTGTTGGCTATGACCATTATCTTTTCTACACTGGTCTTGCCTATACCACGTACCGGGTAGTTGATGATGCGTTTCAGGTTCTCTTCATCTTGTGTATTTACCAGTAAGCGCAGGTAAGCCAGCAGGTCTTTTACTTCCTTACGCTGGTAGAATGAAACACCACCATATATCTTGTACGCAATGTTCATGCGCCGCAAGCTTTCTTCAAAAGAACGGCTCTGAGCATTGGTACGGTATAGTATGGCTATGTCTTTATTATGGTAATGGTTGCGGAGCTTTTGCTCAGTAATGGCATCGGCTACGAAACGACCTTCGTCATTATCGGTCATAGTGCGGGCAAGCACTATTTTTTCGCCCTGGTCATTATCTGTCCAGAGGTTTTTAGGTATCTGGTTCTTGTTCTTGCTGATGATGGTATTAGCTACTTCAAGAATGCTTTGTGTGCTGCGGTAGTTCTGTTCCAACTTCACCACTTTTACGTCCTCGTAATCGTCCTGGAACTGCAGTATGTTTTGTACTGTAGCACCGCGGAAGGAGTAGATACTCTGTGCATCATCGCCTACTACACAAATATTTTCGTGTACAGCCCCCAGCATTTTTATAATGGCATACTGTGCGAGGTTGGTATCCTGGTACTCATCTATAAGTATGAACTTAAAGCGGTGCTGGTACTTGGCCAGCACTTCGGGGAAGTTGGTAAGCAGTATGTACATTTTGAAGAGTAAGTCATCAAAATCCATAGCGCCGTTCTTAAAGCATCTTTTCTGGTAGGCATCGTATATGTCGCCTATCAACTCGCGTTTGCTATGCGCATCTTCGCGCTGTATGCTGGAATCCTGTTTATATGTAGCAGGATCGATAAGGCTATTTTTTGCTGCCGATATGCGGTTGTAAATGAAAGCAGCTTTGTAGTGCTTATCATCCAGGTTCATATCCTGTACAATGCTCTTAATAATTCCCTTGGCATCATCGGTATCGTAAATGGTAAAGTTATTGGGATAACCCAGCTTATTAGCCTCGGCACGTAACATACGGGCAAAAACAGAGTGAAAGGTACCCACGTAGAGATTACGTGCTTCATTGTTACCCAATATCTTTTCAATACGTTCCTTCATTTCGGCCGCAGCCTTGTTGGTAAACGTAAGCGCCAGTATATTAAAAGCATCTACCCCATTTTGCATGAGGTGTGCTATGCGTGTAGTAAGAACTTTGGTTTTGCCACTGCCTGCACCCGCCACTATCATTATAGGCCCTTCATGATGCAACACGGCTTCGCGCTGCGGCTCATTCAACCCCTCTAAATAATTAAACATAAATGCAAAATTAACGCAAATGCGCGACTTAGAATTTAATTAGCGTAAATCAGGATAGTACCATTACGATGTTGGATAGCTAGCGAGTTGTAAAATAAAATATCGTATAACCGCCGTATTCGTTGAAAGATACAACGCTGTCAAGTGCGTAATAGTACGTTAACTCATGAAAGCCACCTTGATAAGTAGGGTTGATGAACTGAAAAAATTTGTTTACGGTATCAGTCGTTTTTAATATCATAGGGCTATCAAGGTCTATGATAGAATATCCTGTTACGCTAATAGAGCTGTCGCTTAATTTCGTGATAGACAATTGTGCTGAAATCGCTTCATAACTATGATGCATTCCCCCTTCCTCATATATCAAAGTGGAGTCATAGCCGTAATATGTTCTTGTGCCAAATAATTTTTCCCAGGGTAATGGTGCTGGTGTAGCCGAAGATGGTGCAGTACCGGTCTCATTTTTTTTACTACAGGCGACTAACAATAGCATTAAGGCTACAATAACACGGGCTTGTAGTTTTATAGACGTCATTTACTAAAAGTAGAATTTTTAAATTGTTTAATAAAATATATTCTATGTTTATTGTTTTCTAAAAAATGTTGCCCGACGGTTTTGCAAATATTTTCCGCCTTTGCGCCCCTTCCCCTAATTTAGCACCCAAATACAACCATACGCATGTTATCATTAAGTTTAAAGGGTAAAACCGCGCTCATAGGCGGCAGCACCCAGGGTATAGGTCTTGCCAGCGCACAGGAACTGGCACAGTTGGGTGCAACGTGTATCCTTATTTCGCGCAGTGGTGAAAAGCTGGCCCAGGCAGTTGCAACATTAGATGCCACTCAAGGCCAGCACCACCGCTACCTGGTTGCAGATTTTGATCATCCTGAACAGGTGCATGATGTAGTAGCTGCATATATAAAGGATAAGAACATAACCATACTTATAAATAATACCGGTGGCCCTGCCGGTGGCCCTGTGATGAATGCGAAGCCTGAGAGTTTTATACAGGCTTTTCAGCAACATCTGATTTGTAACCATATTTTGGCAACGCTTTTACTGCCTGGCATGCAAGCCGAAGGGTGGGGCCGTATAGTAAATATCATATCGACCTCTGTAAAAATACCCCTGAAAAACCTGGGCGTATCTAACACAATACGCGGCGCTGTAGCAAGCTGGGCCAAAACCATGGCCAATGAGGCTGCCCAATATGGGATAACAGTAAATAATGTGCTGCCTGGCAGTACGGCAACAGGGCGCCTGGATGCTATAATGCAAAACAAAGCAGCAACCCAACATAAAGATAAGGCGGAGATAGAGCAAGAGATGATAAACGAAGTACCGGCCCACCGTATAGGAAAGCCTGAGGAAATAGCAGCAATGGTTGCTTTTTTATGTACATCGGCAGCTAGTTATGTAAATGGCACCAGCATACCGGTAGATGGTGGCCGTACGGGAAGTATATAATATTATATGTTTAAAATGATGTAAAAAAACCAGCGGAAAACAGCTGATTGGAGTAATTTTTACATTATGTTTATATTTATTTTGACGTGTTATTTTCTAAATTGGGAATATTAAATAGTCACAAGACTGTAATAAAAAGTGTAGCAATGGCTCGATTTGGTGACAAAAAAATGACATTAAGAAATAAAAAATAACGAAAAAATCGCCAAAAGCCTTGCTGGGCTTACGAAACATTTTTTCAACATTGTGTGTAAATTTTGGGGATTGTGTTGTAATTTCGCCAACGCTTTTACCAAAAAGGAACGTTAATATTCAAATTTTTTCCTGTGCCAGAATCATTAAAGCCGTTGTTCCGGAGACTCGCCCATAGTGCAATAATTTTTGTAATTGCTTTATTCGCATGCAATTTTTCAGCATTTGCCGCACCAGACGGGAAGGCTCTGTTTCAATCCAATTGTGCATCGTGCCACAATCCACTTAAAGATGCGACCGGTCCTGCCCTGCAGAATGTGGACAAATCTTTTCCTACTCATGACTGGGTGTATGGCTGGGTACACAACTCATCGGCTGTAATAGCCAGTGGTGATAAGTTTGCAAACGACTTGTACAACAAGTTCGGTAAAACGCAAATGACCGCCTTCCCTGCACTGAGCAAGGATGAGATCGATGCTATACTTAAATACGTTGATGATTATAAAGCACCGGTAACTGCTGCTCCTGAACCTGGAAATGCCGGCGCTGCTTCAGCCCAGGACAACTCTTACAACTGGGTGTATGTAATGGTAACCATAGCGTTGCTAACATTGGCTATCATACTATGGCGTGCTAACGTTTCTCTGAAACGTACATCAAATACTATAGAAGGTGTACCTAATGAAAAGGAAATACCTTTCATGCGCAATAAGCTGGTAATAGCAATAGTGGCTATACTGGTATTTGTATTTGCTGGTTACTGGATGGTGAATGGCGCTATAGGCCTGGGTCGCCAGCAGAATTACCAGCCGCTACAACCTATCTTCTACTCACACAAAGTACATGCGGGTATCAACCAGATCAACTGTTTATATTGCCACGCAGGTGCTGAAAAGAGCAGGCAGGCTATGATACCTTCACCAAATATTTGTATGAACTGCCACAAACAGATCAACTCATACACTGGCGAAACAGATCATCCGCTGGTGACTGCTGAAGGCAAGCATATAGACGGTACTGCACAGATACAGGAACTGTACAAATATGCAGGCTGGAACCCAGAAACAAAACAATATATCCGCGACGCGAAAGGCAATATCAAAGCTACCCCGATACAGTGGGTTAAGATACACAACCTGCCAGACCACGTTTACTTTAACCACTCACAGCACGTGAAAGTTGGACAGGTACAGTGCCAACGCTGCCACGGTCCTATACAGGAAATGGACGAAGTTTATCAATTTGCTCCATTGTCTATGGGTTGGTGTATTAACTGCCACCGCCAGACACAGGTGCAGTTTGCAAACAATGACTACTACAGTATTTTTGAGAAATACCACCAGGAACTGAAAACCGGCAAACGTACCGGGGTGACAGTTGAAGATATAGGTGGTACCGAGTGCCAGAAATGCCACTACTAGTATTGAAATTGGAAGTTGATTTTTTTTAATTAGAAACAATATTCGGAACATATTTTTACCGGATCACACAATATGAGTCAAAAACAATATTGGAAGGGACTTGAGGAGCTGAATAATACATCGGCTCATCAGCAGGTGGTTGAAAATGAATTCAAGGAAGACTTGCCATTTGGGCTGAGTACAGACCTGATGGATGCAACTACGCCTCGCCGCGACTTTTTGAAGTTTTTGGGTTTCAGCACATTGGCAGCCACACTGGTAGCCAGTTGCGAAATGCCTGTACGCAAGGCCATACCATACGCCATTAAGCCAGAAGATATAACGCCAGGCGTGCCAAATTATTACGCATCTACCTTTGCAGACAATGGCGACTACTGTGCTATTGTAATAAAAACAAGGGATGGTCGTCCTATTAAAATAGAAGGCAATGAACTTTCGTCTATTACACATGGCGGTACATCTGCCAGGGTACAGGCATCTGTTCTTAACCTTTATGATAAAGCCCGCCTGCGCGCTCCACTGGCTGATGGCCAGGAAGCAACTTATGAGGCAATAGACCGCCGCATTAAGGAAGGGCTGGAAGCAAATAAACAAACCGCGTACCTGCTTACAGGTACGATACTAAGCCCTAGCACCAGGGATATAATTACCCAGTTCACCACCAAGTACCCGAATGTAAAGCACGTGGTTTACGACCCTGTTTCATATTCGGGTATGATACTGGCCAACCAGGCTAGCTATGGTAAAGCTACATTGCCTACTTACCACTTCGAAAAAGCGCAGACCATTGTAAGCCTGGGTGCAGATTTTCTGGGTACGTGGTTATCGCCTATTGAATTTGCCAAAGGTTATTCTAAAGGCAGAAGGATAAGCGCAAAGAATTTAAAATTATCTAAGCATTACCAGTTTGAAGCTAACCACACTATAAGTGGCGCTAATGCTGACTACAGGGCCACTTGCAAACCATCTGAAATGGGTGCAGTAGCAGTAGCACTATACAACGCACTGACAACAGGCGCTAAACCTAACCTGAGTAGCCCAAAACTGAATGAACTGGTTGAGAACGCAGCCGCTGACCTGAAGAAAGGCAACGGTCTTGTAGTATCGGGCAGCAACAATGTAAGTGTACAAACAGTAATAAACGCAATAAACGATAAGGCCGGCGCGAATGGAAATACCGTAAACTGGACAGTAACCAGCAATTACAAACAAGGTATGGACAGCGACATGATGGCTTTGGTTGCTGCTGTTAAAGCAGGTCAGGTAGGCGCATTGATGATACATGGTGTGAACCCTGTATATGAATATGCTGACGGTAAAGCTTTCGGCGATATGTTGGCTAAGATCCCTGTAACTGTATCTTTTGCAGATCGCCTGGATGAAACAGCCCAAAAATGTAAATACGTAGTTCCTGATCATAACTTCCTGGAAAGCTGGGGTGATGCTGAACCTAAACCAGGCTACTTTAGCCTGATGCAGCCAGGTATAGCGCCATTATTCAAGACCCGCGCCATGCAGGACAGCCTGATGACTTGGGCAGGATCTACCCAGACCTACGGCGACTACTGGAAAAATTACTGGACAACCAAGCTGGGTGGCCAGGAGAATTTTGACAAGGCATTGCAGGATGGTGTAGTAGAACCTACTGGCGAAATGGCTAATGGCGGCGCTGCATTTACCGGTAATGTTGCTGATGCAATTGGTAAGATACAGGCAATGAAGCCAGGAAGCGCTTTGGAGCTGGTTGTTTACCAGAAAATTTCAATGGGTCATGGTGGCGTATGGAGTAATAACCCATGGCTGCATGAAATGCCAGATCCGATAACAAAAGCAACATGGGATAACTACGCATGTCTTTCTCCACTAAGGGCTAAAGAACTTGGTGCGGAGCTGACAGGCCAGAACGAAGTTGATGCCAAGAAGCATGTTATCAGCATCAAGTCGAATGGCATGGAGCTACAACTGCCAATAGTAGTAGTACCAGGTATGCACAACGACGTAGTAGCTGTAGCCGTAGGTTATGGCCGCGATGCGAAGGTAGGTATGGCTGCTGCAAGCGACGATACTAAGGGCGGTAAAAATGTATATCCGTTCTTAACATCAAATGGTGTAACATTTGACGCTTACAATACTAACATTACTGTTGATAAGACAGACAAACTATACGAAATAGCTATTACGCAGACGCACCATAGCTATGAAGGAAGGCCAGTACTGCATGAAATGACCTTTGAAGAATTCAGCAAGGACACTAACATCCTGTTGAAAGAAAGGTTTGAAGAGGTAGGCAAGTTTACAGAAATGCCTTGGCAACCTGAAAATGCAGAAGACAACCATCTTCATAAAGGTTATCATCAAAGCAATCAGCGCCATTCCAGTCCATCCAGTTGAAGTGGCGAACCAACTGAAGAGAACCTGCTGACCATGGACGAAAAATTCCGTGAAAATGGTACACTTTATCCAAACTACGTTGCCCCAGGTATCAAGTGGGGTATGTCAATAGATTTGAACAGTTGTATAGGTTGCGGCGCCTGTGTTATGGGTTGCCAGGCTGAAAACAATATATCTGTTGTTGGTAAAACACACGTGTTGCTTGCACATGAAATGCACTGGTTACGTATCGATCGCTATTTTAGCGGTAAGCCAGATCAGCCAGATAGCATACAGACTGTGTTCCAGCCTATGCTTTGCCAACATTGCGATAACGCACCTTGCGAAAACGTATGCCCTGTATCTGCAACCAATCACAGCAGTGAAGGTCTGAACCAAATGGCTTATAACCGTTGCATTGGTACTAAATATTGTGCTAACAACTGTCCTTATAAAGTTCGTCACTTCAACTGGATGGACTGGAATGGCGCTGATTGCTTTGATGATAACCTTTATGAAGATGGCCGTCGTGATGATCTGAACGATGACCTGACACGTATGGTACTAAATCCAGACGTAACTGTGCGTAGCCGTGGTGTGATGGAAAAATGCAGTTTCTGCGTACAGCGCCTGCAGGATGCCAAACTGACTGCAAAGAAACTTGGTCGCCCAATGAAGGATGGTGAAGCACGTACAGCTTGCCAGCAATCTTGCCCTACCGATGCCATTGTATTTGGTAACGTTAACGACAAAGAAAGCGCTATATACAAATTACGTACACAGCAGCAGAGAGAACGTACATTCTACGTACTGGAGCAAATACACACACTGCCTAATGTAAACTATCTTGCCAAGGTGCGTAACACTGAAGTAATAGTTGGTGGAGATGCGAAGCTGGACGATATGATGAACCTGCACATTTAAGTGCTGAACAGAAAAAATTGAACCCGTGGTTGCGGGACTGAAGCTGAAAGTATAACGGACAGCGACATAAAATAAATTAATAACAGAGTTTACTAATAACGTGCTATGCATTTAAAGTACGAGTCGATTGTAAGGGAACCGCTGGTAGATGGTGAGAAAGATTATCACCAGGTGACGGAAGATATTATCAGTCCTATTGAGATGAAGCCAGGCCGCATGTGGTATGTAGGTTTCTTCTTCTCTGTAGCATTGCTTTTGTTCGGGGTATTCTCCGTAGCATGGGCTGTGTATTGGGGGCTTGGTACCTGGGGCGTAAACAAAACCATTGGCTGGGGTTGGGATATCACCAACTTCGTATGGTGGGTAGGTATTGGTCATGCGGGTACGTTGATCTCTGCGATACTTTTGCTATTCCGCCAGGGCTGGCGTACAGGTGTGAACCGCGCTGCTGAAGCAATGACCATATTTGCGGTAATGTGTGCGGGCCAATTCCCGATATTCCACATGGGCCGTGTATGGGATGGTTTCTTTGTACTCCCTTATCCTAACTCACGCGGTCCGTTATGGCCTAACTTTAACTCTCCCCTTCTTTGGGACGTGTTTGCGATCTCTACTTACTTTACAGTATCCTTATTATTCTGGTATTCAGGTCTTGTACCCGATTTCGCAACAGTACGCGACCGTGCAAAAACCAAATTCAGGAAGATGATGTACGGTTTGGCGTCATTCGGCTGGACAGGTACAGCCAAGAACTGGCAGCGCCAGGAAGCTTTGGCACTGGTACTTGCAGGTTTGGCTACTCCACTGGTACTTTCAGTACACACCATAGTATCTTTTGACTTTGCTACCTCGGTAATACCGGGCTGGCACACTACCATATTTCCTCCTTACTTCGTTGCTGGTGCCATCTTCTCTGGTTTTGCAATGGTGAATACACTATTGGTGATCTCCCGCAAAATATTGCATCTTGAAGATTACATTACAGTTG